>Ga0193753_10001755_pt1 | contig 18178 bp, 16 predicted proteins | sample H1c2metaG_FD_144925 | JGI IMG/M metagenome (GOLD analysis project Ga0193753, IMG submission 144925) | Soil microbial communities from a riparian zone of the East river system, Colorado, United States - H1c2 | ecosystem: Environmental > Terrestrial > Soil > Riparian zone | place: USA: East...
CTACGGCTGCGACGATTCAGACGGCCGTCCAGGCACTTTCCAGCGTTGGCGCGGGCAACCTGCTCGTCACCGGCGGTCCGCAGTCGACCACGCCAACTGTCTACACGGCTGCTGGCAACCTGCAGGGCTCGGTTGCCCTCAGCCTCAACGTCAGCCTCGTGACGGGTTCCAGCCCGGTCGCTGGCGCAGTGCACACCACGACTGGTATCGCTGGTTCCCTCGATGGCCGCAGTTCTACGGCGGGCATCGTCGGCCTCAACGACACCTTCCTGCCGTGGCAGTTGCTCAACCACGACGAGCAGATCGCGGTCACGTATGAAGCGACTGCGGTTCAGGCATGGTGCATCGAGCTGACGGCCGCGGGAACTCCGCAGGCTTGCCAGAACGCGACGGCGACTGCAATGGTCGCCCAGAAGAGCATGTCGCTGACCTTCTACTAGTCGACGGCCAGCAACGGCCTGCAGTCGATCCGAACCGAACACAGAGGATGTTTCCATGAACCCTGGTGCTGGGCTTGCCTTCCCGGCCGCGACTGCTCCGGCTGGTCCTCAGTTCGGTGTGCCTGTCGGCGGCGGAACGCAGTTCTCGAACCCGATTCCTCAGGACCGCTTGGTCGCCAAGGAGGTCTCGCTCGGCGTCATTCGCGAGATTGTCCTGCCGCAGAACCACATCGGCCTGAGTCTCATTGCGCCGTTCCTTGAAGTTCCGACGGACGACGTGATCTTCCAGTACGCTCTCGGCATGTCCGACGGCCTGGTCCCGGCGCGTGCGGAAGACGCCGAGTCAGAACTCAGCCAGAAGGACGACATCTTCGAGCTGGAGGGTCGCGCGTCCGTCATCGACTGGGCGGTCAAGGACCACTACAGTGCGTCGGATGTCTCGCGGTACCGGGAGTGGCTGCTCATCCAGCAGCAGCTCCGGGACACCTCGAACCTGCCCCTGACGGCCCAGTCGGCCACCGAGGACTGGCAGGCGCGGCTGGCCCGCGATACCCTGCGGCGCCGCCGGAAGATCGACAACCGGATGGAGTGGCTCATCATGAGTGCGCTCTCGACCGGTGCCATCGCTTACAACGATGGTCGGATCAACTTCACGGTTGACTACGGTCGCCCGGCGCAGCAGAACATGGTCATGGGTAGCACGCTGATCGACCCGGCTGGTAACGCCGCGAACGTCACGATGAACGCCAACTCGTGGATTAAGACTACAGGTGACGGTGATCCCATCGGGGACATCATCAGCCTGCAGAACTGGTTCTACGACGCGTATGGCATTCGCCTCAACCGGGCGATTGCGTCGCGGCGCGTTCTGAGTCAACTGTGGAACTCGTCGAAGTTTACGGCTCGCACCGGCTTGGTGGCGGCGGGTACCCCGCTGTCCTCGCCGATCGACCCGAAGTACCTGCTCGATGGCTGGTCGCCACAGGCGGCTCAGACGATCATCGAGAACGCGACTGGCGTCTCGTTCATCGAATACGACTCGGTGTACCGTACGCGGCCGGTCGGCTCGACCACGACCACGAACAACCGCTTCCTGCCGCAGAACAAGGTGATCTTCCTCCCCAGTGAGGACGACATCGCCCAGTTCGACGACACTCAGATCGGGTTCGCCAAGACGCTCACCTCGCCGCACCCGGCGGGCCAGTGGACGTCGGGCTACTACGAGTGGGAGAAGGACTTCGGCGTCGACCCCTGGGGTCTGGACGTCGGCACCGGCATCAAGGCGTTCCCGGTCTTCCTCCACATGGAGCTGACCGCGACGTACACCATCTCGGCGATTGATGGGTCGGTCTAAGCGATGGCCGTAAAGGCGTTCACCGCGAAGGTGAAGATCGGCAGCAAGGTGCCGAACGGGGCCGGGGTGACTTCGGTTAGCTTCTACCCGAACTACGGCTCCAACGGGGCCGAGATCAACAAGGAGTGGGCGGCATCGACACCTGGCCTCTCCTACCAGATGTCGATCAAGAACGAACTCGCGGACCGGCTCAACATGGGCGACGAGTACACCGCGACGTTCACGCTCGACGACAAGGAAAGCGAGGTGGCTAGCGATGTCAGCAACTCGTCTGCCTGATGGCTCGGTCGTCATACAGCCCTCTGGTCAGCGACCGATCCCCGGTGGTAACCCGGCCAAGCGCGCACCTACGGTAGCAGCTGGTACCGGCGGCGGCGGCAACAAGGGTGGTCGCGTCGGCGTCACCACGAAGCAACCGGGTCGGGCAGCGGTTTCGAAGACCGCGTACTGATTCGAGGCAATACGCATCACTGATGGGCGGGGCGGGTCTGAAAAGCCCCGACTCGCCCATCATCCTCAGGACACATCACGACAGGAGAGCCTCTCATGGAGGATGTCAAAGACAAGGCCATCGATGAGGACGCGGTCGATGGTGTCGACGAAGATGCGGCCGAAGTTGGCGATGCCAGCGCGGCCCCGGAGCGTGGAGATGGTTCGGACTACGTCCCCCAGTATCTCCGCGACGACCCCAATGCTCGCGACTGGCGTGTCGAAGGCAACGATGTCCGTGACTTCATCGGCGTCGACCCGGAGTACATGAACTACGCGACAGACGCCGGAAAGCCGTCGCTGACGGACGCGGACCGGCTGCAGTACACCGATCAGTACGACCACCTGATCGGCAACGCCGACGATGACCCTGAGTATGCCGAGGGAGGCGCCAGCGTCGTCGAGGTGATTGAGATCGACGAGAACTCCACGCCAGAGGATATCGAGGCGGCACTGGCCAACGGCAAGGCGATCAAGGTCAACCCATCGGCTGACCTGAGCGACCTCGGCGAGAAAACTGGGACCGGGCCACTTACCCTCTCCTAGCGCTAGCTGGACCGAGCAAGTTTCGATTCGAAGGGGGCGGGGATGACCACGACTTATTCACTTGTTGCGGACATGCTGGTCGGAACCGTCCCGGCCCCCTCCGAAGAGGTCGGACAGATGTACGTCGAGGACGCGGCGAATGAGATCGATATCGCCCTTGGCCTCCGTTACGTTACTCCTATTGTCGTGGACGAGTCAATCCCAGCAAACCTGATCACTGTCAAGTGGCTACAGCGGATTAACAACTTCATCGCGACGGCGCGCTGGCTTATGGCTGCGCAGGCTGGCGCGGAAGCTGAACAGGTCAACGCTTACGCCGCTCAACTGCTCAAGGAAGCGCAGGCGGCGCTCCTTAAAGTCACCAACGGCGACATCGTTCTGCCTGGTGCACCTTTCATTGACGCAACTGACGTTGGCATTCAGGGGCCGCTGATCGGCCAGCAGGACATCGCCTCCAACGTTGATAGCTTCTATACCTTCGTTCAGCGGGCACCTTACCTGTACCCGGACCCCAATCCTGTAATGCCCGCCGGTGGCGCGCCATGGGGACCGCCAGAAGGCTCCTGGTGCTACCCCTTCATCGGTGGCGGGTAGGAGAGCGCAATGGCTAAAACTGTCGCCTCGGGAATGTTCACTATCACTCTCGATGATGCTCGGGTGATGCAGCAGCTGGATATCATCCAACTGATTCTTGGCGAAGCGTCGATGGAGAAGTTTCTCCTAACTGCAGCCGTCCCGTATCTGCAGGACAGGATTGATCAGAGGTTTGCCGATGAGGGGGACGACGTTGTCGGCCAGTGGCAGGATCTCGCAGATTCGACGATCTCTATTCGCCAGTCTGCTGGGTTTCCTGGCGATCATCCGATCAACTATCGGACTGGAGAGATGCTCGACTACCTTGATACCAACGAAGGCGAGATAAGTCCAGGCAACGGCGACGTTCGCATCACCTTCCCAGGTGGTGACATGCCGGTCGAGATTCAGCAGAAGTTGATGACGGCCCAGTTTGGTCGGGATACTCCAAAGACACCAAAGCGTCCAGTTCTAGGGATAAATCAGATCGATGCGACAGACCTGACGGACGATCTATCTGAGTATCTTCAAACTGGATTGATCGGTATCTGATGAGCCTTTTCGATGAGACCACTGAGGTCTTTCCGAGTAACGCGATCCAGTTGATCTGTGATCGCGCGGCGATGCTGTATCCAGATCTTTTCATCATCCAGCGGATGCTTCGTCAGGCAGATCCAACCCAGAGTCTCGGCGTTTATCCGCTGAACTGGTTGCCAGATGAGGGCAGTTACGAGACCGGCAACTTCGAAGAGCCGACGATCCAGAGATACGTGATCGGCGTGCAGACCTTCGTGATGCATGCCGATCCGGTTAAAGGCATACAGATTCATTCTGTGTTGTCGAAAGTGATGCGCTCTTTGCTTTACAACGATGTACCGCTCAGCGTAGGATTGAACCAACTCCAGATCACCATGTTCGGAAAGACGGAGAAGATCCAGCGGCGCGGAATTGCTCGGACCAAGTACCTGAGCAATGAGGTGCGCGGACAATTTCTTTATCTGTCTACTACCGAGTATTGGCTTGAGACGCAAACACAGTAGGGACGCCTGATGACCGAACCGCAGGAGTTGTCGATCGAGGAGCGGCGTAGTCGCAATGACGCTGTTCGTGATCTGACGCGCTCCCTCAAGACGGAGACTGAATCGCGTCTCCAGGAAACCCACGATGACGTCCAGGTGCGCAAGCTGGATGAGGACCACGCCGCAGCGCAGAAGGAGTTCAGCGAAGAGGTCACCCGCGCCTTGGGCAGCGGAACGATCTCCGACGCGCGCGCAGCGATGCTGCTTGCGGCGGCTGGCATCGACCCTGCGCCCATCGAAGTCCCGGTCCCACTTCTCGTTACCACGCAAGAAGACGCGAAGGAAGAAGAACCGCCCGGCGAAGGCGAGCCACCGCCCGAAGAGTTGACGCCTGCGGAGCAGGCGGAAAAGACCAACGAGGCGCAGGATGGCGAACTTGCCGCTGCAGCTCCGGTCGATCCACCTAAGCAGATGGCTGCCTTCGGCGCCACTGCGACCGGAGAGGAGAAGTAACCCATGGGTTTCTCATCCCAGGCTGGTCACGTCATCCTCCGTACGCAGGCGGTGGCGGGAACCTTCCAAGCTGACATTACGACCCTCGGCGTCGCGATGAAGACCAAGACCGGTGCACTTGCGCCGTCTCGTACACTGATGGTGCCGGACCCGGAGATCGGCGGTGGCCGTGACGTTACGGACGCCTTCCTCGGTCCGGTCTCGTATGCTGGTGACTACGAGTTCTACACGCGCCTCAACGGCGTAATGACGCTTTTGCAGGCAGCACTCGGGACGCACGTCGTTGGCCCGGCTGGTACGCAGGACGTGCAGACGCTCGGTTACACTGGCACGGCCACGAGCGGCACTTTCACGCTCACCTACGGTGCTCAGACAACTGCAGCGATTCCGTTCAATGCGACGGCTGGTCAGATCCAGACGGCCCTCGCAGCGCTGAGTAACATCGGCGACAACGACATCGCTTGCACGGGCGGCCCGCTGTTCCAGGGCGCTGCTACTGTCGTCTGCACCTTCGATGGCTCGCTGAACGGCACAACCACAGCGATCACTGCGACCAGCACGAGCCTCGTCGGCTCGTCACCTATCGTGACCGTCACCCACACCACAACTGGTCTCAGTAACGCCGCTGGTTTCCAGCACCTGTTCGTTCCGTTCGATGGGCAGCTTAACTTCCTGTCGATCGAAGAGCAGATCTCCGGCGGTCCCGTCTTCGACGTCTGGCAGTATACGGACGCCGTAGTCAACACGCTGCACTTCGAATGTGCGGCAGCTGGCTACTTGCTCGGCACAGCGGGCATGATTGCCCGCGTGCAGAACGCTGTCGTCAGTCCGATCACCAACCCGGCGCTTTACGACAACAGCGACCTGATGGTCGGCACCAACATCACGATCACTTATAACGGCGTCAGCCTCGCGGCCAAGTCGTTTAAGTTCGATCTGGACAACCAGTTCGCCGCCGACGACTTCCGTCTCGGTAGCTTCATCCTCGGCGACCTGACGGCCAAGCGACGCAACATCACGGTCGGCGTGACCATTCGCGAGCAGGACAAGACGCTGTGGCGTCAGGCGGTCTACGGCAGTTCGGCAGCAACCAGCCCGGGCGGCGTGGTCAGCAAGTCGCCAATCGTCATCACCATCAGCACTTACAGCAACATCCCCGGCTCGTCGCCGTTGCTGGCTAATACGTTCAAGCTCGTCTTCCCGCTGGCTGCACTGGAGCCGTATGCGTTGAAGGTGTCGGGTGACGACATCATCGACTCGGACATCGTCTTCCAGCCGCTTCGTCCGGTGACCACGACGCCGATCATGAAGGCGTACGTCACAATCGCGACTGGTGGTAACCCGGCTTAGCGCCGGACCAAGGAGAACCGTGATGGTTTCCATCGTTCTGCGCATTGCTGCGCTGTTCGTGCTGATACTCATCATGTTCGGCGTGACGGCCAGTTTCTCGTTGCTGGCTCTCGCGTTGAGTCTGTGGGTTGCAGCGTCGATCGTCGATCGGCTCTGGCCTTGGACTCGCAACACAGTAAACCGAACTTAGGGAGTCTGAAGTGACAAACGCCCGGTTCGAGCACCATGAAGGTAAGGTTGTTGTCGTCGTCGATATGACTGGCGTCAACAGAGAATTAGCCGACATAAAGTCTATGTTACGGCAAGTAATCGGGAAAGAAGGTCAGATCATGGGCAAGCAGGACGACATTGACGCATCGGTTGCAGCTGTCGGCACGATGGTCACGGATCTCCGCGACTCGGTCGTACCCGGCATCGCCGGGGCGCAGACCAAGCTCGACCAGGTCATCGCCGACCTGAACGCGCAGGGTGTCGACACGTCGGCACTCGCGAGCATCACGGCGGATCTCGCCGACGCGAAGGGCAGCCTCGACTCGACGGTTGCAAATCTGGTCGCGGACCCGAACATCCCGACGCCGCCCGCCGTCTAAGTCAGGGTAACTAGAAGTGCCGGACGCCAGTAAAGACAAACTGGCGTCCGGCTGCGTCTCAAGTCAGTAAGTCCAAAAGGTTCAGGAGGACCTGCAATGACTGTTCATGACAAGTCGGCTGTACTTCAACTCGGCAATCTGCCGGACCCGACAGATCCTGGCGAGAACCCGAGCATCAACGCCGAGATGGCCGACGATACCGGCTACGGCGATTACTATGGCTTTAGCGAGTTCAGCGAGTGGTTCTTCCCGGACGGCAAGCAGAAGATCGAGTTCAAGAAGCTGAACGAAGGCGAACGGGCTCGATTCCAGAAGGCGACATCCAAGTCGCTCAAGATGAGCCGGTCAAACGACGAGGCCAGTCTGGCGATCGACCAGGCGACGGATCGGCACGAGCTCATCAAGGCCAGCGTCACCGGCTGGTTCCTGGTGCAGAAGCGAGGCGAGCAGGATGGTAGCATCACCATCGTTCCGCTCTCGTTCAGCAAGGGTAGCCCGAATGCGGCCCTTGAGCAGTGGCTGGTAAAGGCGAACCCGAAACTGATCGATGACCTGCATGCGGCCATCATCAAGGCTAACCCGTTTATGCAGGCCGACGTCACCGTCGAGATGATCGACGAGGAGATCGAGAAACTGCAGAAACAGCGCGCCGAGATCGTGGAGCGTGACGCGGGAAAAAGCTCTTCCTAGCCCAGGTCGAGGCTTTCGCGCATGACGAGGAAGTAACTAATCCAGTCGGTGCGATTAGGATCTTCGCTCTGCTAGCTGGGATGAAGTGGGCACACCTTCCAGTCGAGGGAGGCATGTATGACCAGGACCCAGAGTTCGTGTCAGATATGTTCTATATCTTGACTCAGGTGAACAGGGCCCAGAACGAAAAGATGGAAGAGCAAACGAAGACGACTGGCAAGGGTAAAAACAAGGGACTCCTTGGTCACCCATCGCGAGTGAGATCGTAAATCGGAACGCGGCTACTGGTAGACGGGGGTAGCCGCGTTCCGCTATTCTCTGTCATGTAGGGCACATGAGGTCCAGTGTAGGTCGTGATAAGACCAAGGAGCCTCAGTGAACTCCATCCTCAGCATTCAGATCCGAATCACCACCGCGCAGGCGCAAACAGCTCTCGCGGCGATTCGTGCTCAACTGACTGCTCTCGGTGGCAGCATGACCTCCGCGATGACGCGGACAAATGGCTTTGGTAGCTCCCTTTCTGGGACACTCGACCGGATGTCCAGCTTTGGTAGCAAAACGCAGTGGCTCGGTCGTCAGCTAGAGTACAACTTCACCTTGCCTATTGTCGCAGCCGCTGCGGCGGCGATGAAGTTTGAACTCGCTAACGAGACGGCGTTCGTTCGCATCCAGAAGGTATATGGCGACGCGTCCATGTCGTCGGCTCAGATGACGAGCGAGACGAACGCCCTTCGCAAGGCATTCGAGCTACTGTCGGACGAGTTCGGCGTCAGCCAGGCGGACGTACTCAACATCGCTGCCGACTGGGCTGCAGCTGGCGTTTCTGGTGTTGCTCTCGCGAAGTCAGTGCAGTTGACACTGCAGACGATGATCTTGGGTGAGCAGACAGCCTCCCAGGCAACCCAGTCGTTGATCTCGATTCAGGCGCAGTACGGCCAGAGTATCGAGCAACTGACAACTACCATCGATGTCTTGAACATGGTGGAGAACCAGACCGGCATCTCGATGCAGGGCCTGATTGAAGGTTTTCAGCGAACAGCTGGTGTCGCGGCGACGTCGGGCGTGAGTGTCCGCTATCTTGCTGCTGACCTAGCCGCCCTGGTGCCAGCTGCTGGTACAGCCGCGCAGGCTGGTAACTCGCTCAAGACAATCTTCACACGCTTGATGTCGCCGACCACAACGGTTAGCGATGCGCTAAAGGACATGGGTATTAACACCCAGGCGATGTCTTTTGAGCAGCTAAACGCGCAGCAGCGCTTGCTGCTGGTGGCGCACGCGTACAATACTCTGAGTGACGCGCAGCAGGGTTACGTCGGCAAGCAGATCGCTGGCGTCTATCAGGTGTCACGGTTCAACCAGTTGATGACTGAGTTGAACTCGTCTACCGGGTACTACGCCAAGGCGCTAGCGTCCACCACGGACCAGACAAAGGTCTACCAGCAGGCGCAGAAGGAACTCAACCAGGTCCTCGACTCAAACCCGCAGAAACTAAAGATCATCTGGACCACGCTCCAGAACGCGATGGCGGACATCATCCAGCCGATGATCCCGGCGATTCTGTATCTGGCCCAGTCGGTTGCTAGCCTGGCTAACTGGTTCGCCAACCTGAATCCGGCTGTGCAGAAGTTCGCGCTGTTCTTCCTGCTAGTACTGGCTGGCATTGGCCCGGTTCTGCGTATCCTCGGTGCGGTCCAGATCCTGATCGCCGAAGTCGGCAAGGGCTTCGTCGCCATCTTTAATCTCGGCAGGTGGCTGGTTACTGGCATCGTTGCCGTAGCCGAGGGCGTACTCGATGCGATCGTTGCGATTGGTACCTTCCTGATTGGTTGGCCAGGTCTAGTCGTCGCTGCCGTCGTTCTCGTCTTCGTTGTGTTCTGGAAGCAAATCAAACAGGGTTGGCAAGATTTTGTTACCTGGTTGCAGCAGTACTTTGACCTGAGTACTATTTTCAAGCCGTTGGCGGACGCAGCTAACGCTGTTGTTAACTTCGTTCTCAGCGCATTTGATGCCTTGCCAAAGGGCATCCAGAATGCGATGATCGCAGTCGTCAACACGATTGCCTCGGCCGCGCAAGCGATCTATGGCTGGTTCCAGCACATCAACCCGCTGCAGCGGCACTCGCCGTCGCACGTTGACAACGTCAAGTCTGGTGTCGGCGAGATCAAGAACCAGTTCAACGAACTGGAGACGGTTGAGTCAGCATTCAGTAAGGCAGCCAAGGATCTTAAGGACTTCGCAGCTGCTGTCAAATCGGTCGAGGCGGCAGCGCAGTCAGCCGACTATGCAGCGATTCGCAAGGAGCTGCTGGGTATCGCCAAGGATGCGGTCCCGGCTTTCGATGCACTCATTAATGACCTGAAGCCACTCAATAAGGAACTCGCCGCAGTCAACGTAAACCTGCAGGCACAGCAGGCGATCGTCGACGCCCTCAAGGTTAAATTGGATGCAGCTAACGATTCGCTGAGTACTCAGAGTGATGTCCTGGATTCGATGAAGAATGCCATCGATAGCTTCTCGAACCGAGTCGCCTCGATCAACGGCGACCTGGAAACTCTCGGTGGTATCCAGAAGTCATTGCGCGAGGCGGGTGCTGGGTCGGATATCTTGTCAGCCTACGACGATCAGATCAACGCGCTACAGAGTCAGAAGAAGGGTATCAACGATCAGCTAGCAGCGGCCCAGTCGGCATACACCACACAGAAGGCCCTCGTTGATTCGTTGACGGCTTCGCGCGATGCCCTGCAGGTGACCTACGACTCGGAGAACGCTTCCCTAACCACGATCCAGGCGCAGTACGATAAGATCAAGAACCAGATCGATGCGATCACGACTGCTATCTCAGACTTCGACTCTGCCGCGCAGAAGTTGGCATCGAACGCGACCAAGAAGGCTGGCGGAGCTGCCGGTGGTTCTAGCGCATTCAGCGCGGGCGCGGGGGCCAACTTCCCATCAGTCAAGGGCGGCGCTGCGCTAGGTCGCGTCGGCGGGGCGGGCGATCAGACAGCACAGATCAACGCTTTCACTCAGGATCTGTCAAAGAAACTGGGCGGAATGCTCGGCGGTTTCAGCCTGGACTTCACCGGTCCGATCAAGAAGGGCTGGAATGCGGCGATGGGCTGGCTCGATAAAGAGCTGGGACCGTCGTTCAACGCCATCGGCAAGGGCTTCTCGGAGATGTTCAAGAATATGCCGAACCCGTTCAAGGGTCTCGACATCTCTAGTTGGATTGGACTTTTCCAGGACTTCTTCGGATCGATTGCCATCTTCGCGCTAGCTACGTGGAAGGTTGTCTGGCCGCCAATCTCGGGCATCGTCAAGATCCTTGGTGGCGCATTTATGGATGCCTGGCATGCCATCTTGCCGGAGATTGCGAAGTTCAAGGACCTAATCGGTCCGACCGGAGAACTGCTAGAAGACCTGTGGACGATAATCAAGCCGTTCGCCGAGATCCTCGGCGGCCTGCTGGTTGGCTCGTTCATGGTATTGGCTGAAGTTTTCAAGGACACTTTGAGTCCAGTTCTTGGGTTTGTCATCGACCTGATTACGAACACACTTAAAGTGTTGCGTGGTGTTCTTGAGTTCATCCTCGGCGTATTCACTGGCAACTGGAGTCTGGCCTGGAAGGGCATCAAGGACATCTTCGGTGGCATGTGGAATGAGATCATCTCGGTCTTCAAGAATTTTGGCCTACTGATCTACAACATCTTCAAGGGGTTCATCGAAGGGATCTGGAACTGGTTCAAGTGGCTGTACGACGAACTGATCGGCCACAGTATCATCCCGGACATCGTGAACGGTATCATCGCCTACTTCACCTTGATGAAGGACATCGTAGTTGCCATTTGGACTGCGTTTGTCGGAGCTCTGAAGCTAGTCTGGAACAAGGTACTCAAGCCGCTGTTCCAGGCAATCGGCGACATCATCTACGGCATCGTTGACATCATGAAGGCGATGGTGTCCCTCGTTCGTGGCAAGTGGAGCGGATTCATCGACAATGTTGACTCGGCTCGTGACAAGTTCAAGTCGGCCATCTCTAAGATCACCAGTGTCATTAGCGGCATCGGTAGTGTCTTCAAGTCGATGTACAGCACCGTCAAGGGCTGGATCGACAAGTTGGTCAGTTCGGTTACTGGCATTAAGACTCGGATAGCTTCCGCTTCGTCCACATTGTGGGACGGCATGAAGAACGCAGCCAGGGCGGCCTTTAATGGAATCGCGAACATCTGGAACAGTTCAGTCGGCAGCGTCAGCTTCCATATTCCTGGCTGGGTACCAGGTGTCGGTGGCGACGGCTTCAGCTTCCCACGGATGCCCACGTTCGCTCAGGGTGGAAAGATCGTCAACGAGGCAACCGCTATCGTAGGCGAGGGCCGTAGGGGCTTCCCGGAGTTCGTGATCCCGACTGATCCGCTATATCGCGAAAACGCGAAGCTACTGTTCCAGCAGCTAGGCAAGCAACTTGGCATCGATATTTCTACGCCGTTCGCAGCCAGCATGGGCGTGAAGCAGTATGCATCTGGTGGCGTCCTCGGTGGCATCGGTGCGATGACAATGAAGAAGACTGCAGACGGATCGATTCGTCTACAGTCGCCAGTCACGATGAATATCTACCACTTCCACGGAGATCTTTCGTTCCCGAACGTTAAGAACGGCGGCGACGCTGAATCGTTCATCCGGAACCTGCAAGTTGTTGTCGGGAGCTGAGCCTAAATGACAAGTACCAACCTGAGCACGGTCGGGTTCAACTCGACTCTGTCGCCGGTTATCAAGAAGGCGACGGCGACACTCACTGATGGTTCTGTCGTGATGATCGTGCCTGACACGAACAACGCGGCAGCGTTTGGCGTGGACCAGACCGGCGTGGCGAAAGTCCGGGTCTACAAGTCGAACGTGGCTCGGACTACCTGGGCACTGAATATGACCTGGACGCCTGCGACTGTCTTTGCGTCGACGACGTTCCAGGCAGTCATGTCGATGGTCCTTGACTCGGGCAACCACATGCACGTCGTTTGGGCTGGCACTGACAACAGTCTCAACTACGTTGTACTGACTTGGAACGGAACGATCTGGGCAGCTGGTACCAAGCAGATCGTCGCGGCCAGTAATGCTGTGACTCGCCGCTGGCGTTCAGTTGACATCGACGTGGTAGCTGGCACTTCGACCACAACTGCTTCGCTGGCGATCACCGGCTTCGAGGCGAAGACGAACGCTAGCCTTTCGGCGTTCACTCGTCTCTACTGCCGCAAGAACGACAACACAACTTGGGTTAACGCTTTTACTGAAGACCAGGGCGGCCTGTCCGGCGGCGCGTTGACGATTAAGCCAGGCTCGGAAGATACGTCCGTCTGCTGCGATAACACTGGCATCGTCAGCAACACCATACAACTGGCGATGTCGTACACCCGAATGACGACGACACTCGACTACGGAGACAACATCCGTGAGCTGACGTTTAACGTCAGCACCGGCGCGGCGGCAACCACACTCGGCATCTGGAGCCAGTTTAACAAGGGAGTTGGTTCGCCATACCGCCGCATCTGGCTTTACCGAATGATCGGCGGTACATACAAGTACCAGGCAGCCCTCGTCGCGGGTGCATCACAGCCGCAATTCTCCGTTGCGCGACTTGCAACTGGCGTTTACAGTGGTGTACCAACTGACGTCGTTCTGTCTTCGGGTACTGGTGGTGCCAACGCTAACAGCGCTATTTATACTGGCTCGACAGCTTACAACTATATCTGTAGTTCGTTTGTCGACAACCAGGTGATGTTCGCGTTCATCACCAGTAATGTGCCGACTTACGTAGCCGGTGCGCACAACGCTGTCTTGAGTGCACTCACGTTCACTTATAACTTGAATACTGACGCGCACGCCGCTCGCAAGGACACTGCTGCTCGACCACTCGATAACATCTTTGTTTATCAGGCAGCGTACTATCCGATTGCCATCTGGGGCGCTGGTAACAACATCAACTTCGGTGGTCTACATGAGTGGAACTTCCTCACCTGCATTGGTCAGGCAGGTAGCACCTATCTGACGACTGCTCCGGTGGTTCGAGCTATTACTGATGTCACCTTTAACGCTCCAACCAACGCAGCCCCGGTCGGCGTACAGGCGAAGGATACTCCGCTACTGCAGGTGACCTCTCAGGCGCCGGTGCAGTATCCGCTCGCCCTAGGTAAGATGCAGTGGAATATTGCCTCCGACGCTGCCTTTACGACGAACGTGCACGCCATCACCGAGCTGGACTCTGCTTACAGATACATGGGCAGTACATCGGCTGCGGCGGCTCCGCTGATGACGACCAAGCACCAACTGTCCGGTCTTGGTGTAGAGAAACTGTTCACCGGCACCTGGTATATCCGGTCTCGTATCTTGAGCGACTTGGGCTCGATCGGTGCCTGGTCGCTCACATCTACCTTCAGCGTACTGCATCAGCCGACCGCGATCCCTACCAGTCCTTTAGCTGGTGCGGTGGCGCCGTTCTACTCGCCTGGGTCTGCATTCACTTGGAAGTTCAGCGACACCGAGGCTACCGACACGCAGACGGCGTACCAGGTGCAAGTGTATCGGTACGACACCAATAGTCTCATCTACGACACGACCAAGGTAACTTCGTCAGTTACCTCGGCAAATATCGCAGTCGCATCGACTTACAAGGACATTCCGCTTTACTGGCAGGTTTCGGTTTGGGACTCAGACAACACCCAAGGTCCCTACTGTAATCCGGTGTCGTTCACGCTATCCGACCCGCCGACCGCAGCGTTCACGGCACCACTGGACGCCGGGACGGTGGCATCGGCGGCGCCCGTGGTCACGTGGAACTATTCGTCTGCGACGGGCAGGGTTCAAAACGCTTACAAGGTTGACGTCGATCCGGCCCGCTTCGCTGATATCTTCGCGCGCGTGACTGCGAATGGCTTCGGTACGCCCTCCAGTGGTGGAGTTTGGAACATCATCTCTGGAGCCGCCAGCAACTTTAGCACTGATGGTACCTACGGCAACCTGTTTATCGGCAACGTCGTCGGTGCCTTCCGAGCAATTTTGGACGGCGACAACGTCTCCGACTCGGATATCAGCTACCGACTTGGCATCAACGTTACGGCAATCGGCAACCCGATCGCTGGCAAGATAGTCGTGCGCTTCATAGACACTGGTAATTACACCCTCCTTGGTGCCAACTTTAATACAGATGGAACGTTCGCTATGAACATCCAGGTATTGCAGGCGGGTGTCTTCGTCTACTCGGCGAACGATGGTGGCAACTCTGGAGCACCACACACTTATACACCAGGCACCGACATCAACTTCCGGGTCCGAGTAACTGGCCAGCGCATTCAGTGTAAGACGTGGCCGTTGACGGCGAATGAGCCAGCCAACTGGGATCTCGATTCTGGCGTCCAGCAGGTGATCAACCCGATCACTGGTCCTATGGGTCTGTACGCTCTGCAGAACGCTGGCGTGACGAACACTACGACAGTTATCCGGATCACTAATTTGTCGGTCTGTGACGCGGACCCGACGAACCGCGTCAGCAGTGGTTGGATTTCTAGCGCCCTACAGCAGTATCAGTTCAACGCGAACGTGATTGCCCAGGGTTCGTGGTACGTCTTTAGAGTAAACATCCAGGATGCTGCTGGACTTCTCGGAAATGCCAAGGCGCTAGACGTTGCTGTCTGGACGCCGGGCGTACTGGCGCACTACTCGATCCTGCCGACCGAGTTGTACGCGCAGATTACTTGGGATAACACTACTCAGGATACTGACTTTAATAGCTGGCGAGTGTGGCGGCGCTATAATGTCGCAGCCAACGCCGACATGGATACTCAGAATACTCGTAGTACCTGGGTCATGCTCTACGAGATTCAGGATGGCAGCTCTACCAGCTTCACGTACAACGACTACCTCGCGCCACAAGGCAAGAGCGTCGATTACGTGGTTACTCAGACGGTAGATCGCTTCGGCGCACTGATCGACTCGGCCATCGGTAGCTTCACCACTATCGTGATGCCAGGTGATCGTTACGTCTTCGTGCCCGATGTCGCGATTGGCTCGATCGCTTCGTTCGAGGCGAAGAACGTAACAGCCGATGGCTACACTGACGGCATCGAGCAGGCGACGATTCTGGTGGTCGATCGCGGCAACCAGGTGCAACTTGGCTCGGCTACCGGCGTTGTCGGCACACTGAGTATCCAGTTGCGGGATATCGTCTCGGCTCAGGGTGACAAGCAGTTCTTCCAGTATCTGGCAAAGAACCGGGTCGGATGTTATATGAAGACTCCATTCGGCGATGTACTGTATGTCAAATTCGCACCACCAGCGATTACTCGAATTGCTGGCGTCGGCCCGTCCGACTTCTCTGACTTGACAATCGGGTATACTCAGGTTTACAATACCAGTATTGTCCTGACCACGCGTACCAGCTAGGAGCAGATATGAATGATGCCGAGCAAATGGCGGAAGAAGTACTTATCGCTCACCAGCGCAAAGACATCAGTGGTTGCATCTGTGGCTGGAGTGAACTGGGAAGATCTCACCCGAGGCATCAGGTAGAGATGATCAAAGAGGCTGGCATTGAGTTGCGAGAGTACTAGCTAGGAGCCTAATGGCCAGCACGGACACGAGCATCGGCATCATCGGTGGACTTGGATTGCCTCCTTCCAACGTCTACAGCTACCCTCCGATCTTTCCGACAGTCGGCGTGCCAGCTGATGAGGTAATCGCTGCTTTGACGTCTGGCGTGGTGCAGATCCGGCGCCGGGTCGAGATCTACCAGGGCGACGGCATCACGCCGATGGCTATCTCTGACTGGAACGGTCGGCTGGTCGATGGCAGCGTTACTGTCGACGGCACTCGTGACGAACGTCGAATGATGGATATCACTCTGGTTAATGACGATGGCGCGCTGAACGAGGACCCCTACGGGGGTTTCTGGTATGACAACATCCTCAAGGTATTCTGGGGCATCGAGTACTACCACGCTGAGACGTCAGCTGAGTTGGCCTCATCGAATGCTCCTGCCTTGCTGCTGTCGGTGGATGGTGGCTTCGAGTCGGGCGTCACTGGCTGGGTACCAGGCGGTGGTACCTTTGTCTCGACAAACGCGTTCAAACATTCAGGTACTTTGTCTGGCCTGATGACGACGACTGGCTCGCCTGCCCAGACGACGGCACGAGCTCCCTTTGTGGCTGTCACCAGGGGGCAACTGCTTAACCTCTCTGGCTGGGTCTACTCGACCGGCACGCCCGGCAACGTCAAACTGACCGTCGACTGGTACGACCGGTATCTGAATCTAGCCAGCTCGGTCAGTACGACGGCGATCACCTTGGTTGCCAATACTTGGACGTTTATCTCCGCCAACTTCGCTGTACCTGCTGGGACGGTATACGCGCAGGTTGGTCCGACCATCTCTGGTAGTCCGGTAGCTGGCACACTGCTATACCTTGACGACTTTAACTTTGGCTACTACAACGCGGTCCAGTCGATCGCACAGCAACGCCCTACTCTCAAACGATGGGAGATGCAGGTAGGCGAGTTCATGATTGACTCCATCGACATGGATCGCTTCCCGAATACTGTGCACGTGACCGGGCGAGACTATGCGAAGAAGTGTCTCAACTCTGACATCACTTCTTCTCTGGAGTACGGTACGACTTACTCGGCCGATCAGATTATTCAGGGACTCGCGGCTAATGCGGGCGTGACGAAGTTCCGACTGCCTGCCACTGGACTGTTCTTTGACGATGCGACCGTCTTCGATGTTGGTACAGCTCGCTGGGCAGTGATGGAGACAGTTGCGACAGCTATTGGCTACGAGATATATTTCACGGCTGATGGCTACCTGACGATGCGGCCTTTTCAAGACCCAGTGCTGTCGCCGCTAGTGTACAGTATTCACAAGGGTCCAGGCGGAACGATGGTCAGTTACAAGAAGACCGGCGACGACTCGCTCCTTAAGAACCACGTGATCGTGATTGGCGCTACTGTCACCGATGATAGCGGTTTGAGTACTACAGCATATGGCGAGGCGATTAATACAGACCCGTCCTCGCCTACCAACACCACTCGGATGGGAGATCGGGTCTACCCGTTCACTTCAGACTTGCTTACTACTACAGCAGACTGTCAAGCATTGGCTAACAGTCTGTTGCGGGTCAATGGTCTTGAGGAGTTCTCCATTGACTTCTCGACCCTAGTACTGCCGTGGATTGACGCGAATGACATCATCGAGGTGATCGATCCGAGTGGAAGTACTTACATTCCGACGAGATTCCTGCTGAGTTCCTACACGCTGCCACTAGGCCTTGGCGCGATGACTGGAACCGCAAAGAGGGTCACGATTGTCGGTACATCTGCAGTGACGGGAGCGACAGCATGAGTCAGCCAGTAGATACCTCGGGGATGAACGCGCCTCCGGATATCATGGGGTTTGACGACCCAGTCATCGCCGCAAAGGCGCGAGACATCATGACCACTCATATTGAGAAGGTCTCAAACCGGATAAATCCGCCGTCCAAGAAGGGACGGGTCGTTTCCATTGACTTCGTTAACTACAAGGCGCAGGTTTGGTTTCCGTCAGATACTCAGCCAATTCCAGTCAATGGAAACGACCCG
>Ga0193753_10001756_pt1 | contig 18171 bp, 17 predicted proteins | sample H1c2metaG_FD_144925 | JGI IMG/M metagenome (GOLD analysis project Ga0193753, IMG submission 144925) | Soil microbial communities from a riparian zone of the East river system, Colorado, United States - H1c2 | ecosystem: Environmental > Terrestrial > Soil > Riparian zone | place: USA: East...
AACGCCGCCGACGGAATCTCGGGAAGTGCGCCCCACCAACTCTGAGCGGGCGAGAAGAGATAGAACGTCGCGACGAGTCCGAACGCCGCGGGGTTGAAGACGTTCGCCCGTCCCACGCGACAGAGATACTTGCTGACCACGCCGATCGCGGTCGTGACCGCGATGACATAGCCTGGTTCGCGCGGACTGAGAATGAGCGCGACGATCCATCCGGTGAGCAGGGCGCCGTCGGGAAAGACCCATTCGCCGTCGCGCACTCGCAAGATCGGCGCGTCGACGATCATTCCAGCGATCATTCCGGTGGCCAGGCTGAGGGCCACGCGCGGGACGCCCGGGCCGAACGCCGCGAACACGGTGAGGATTGCCAGAACAATGATGAGCAGTCCTTTAGGCGTTCGAAAGAAGCGTTTGAGCCTCATTGCGTCGCGAGCTTGTCGAGCGCCGGCGTGATGATGAGACCCTTCACGCCGTGTCGCTCCAACAACTCGAGGCCGTGCACCGGGCCGAGCACGAAGGCGGCCGTCGCCAGTCCGTCGGCAACCATCGCCAATGGCGCGACGACGGTTGCGCTTGCGACGGTCTTCACCGAAAGACCGGTCCGCGGATCGATGATGTGATGCGCGAACTCGTTGTCGGGCGTTCGGCGCTCATAGTCTCCCGAGGTGCACACCGCCACGTTCGACACATGCATCGTGTCGATCAGAGAATGCTCGTCCCGCGGATGGCGAATTCCCACCGACCACGGTGCGCCATCGCGATTGCTCCCGCCCAAATAGAGATCACCACCGGCGTCGATAGCGAAGTTCTCGAACGGCTCGAGCTCGCGCGCCGCCATATCGACGGCGAGCCCCTTGGCGACGGCGCCGAGGTCGAGCACCAGCGGACGGAGCAACGTGATCGTCTTGTTCGCGGCATCGACGTGAACGTCGCGATAGCTCACCCGGCTCTCGGGTCCCACGTCCGTGCGCACTCGTTGCCCCGTGCGATACTCCCGGTCGAAGCCATGCGTCTCCATTCGGTGCCCGACCGTCGGATCGAAGGCGCCTCCACTCTCCTCGGCGAGCGCAATCGCGAACTGCACGACTTCGTAGACGACGGCGCTGACGGCGACGGGTTTGCCCACGTGCGCAGTGAGTTGTCGCACTTCGCTCGTTGCGACAAAACGCGTACACAACGCCTCGATGTGGTGAAACCAGTCGAACGCTCGTTCGACCGCGTGACCTCGGTCGGCTCGTTGTTGATCCGTCGCGCCGTGGCCGACGACCTCGATGCTGACGACAGTGCCCATCAGCGCCGCGCTGTGGACGAAGGCGTCGCTCACTTCGCCTTGGTCAGCGCTTCGACGACCGCGTAGTAGAAGGCGTTCGTGCTCTGCGTTGCACCGGAAACGAAATCGACGTCCGCACTTTGCCGCGCGACGACTTGCGGCGGAAGCGTGGAGATGATCGAACACGAATAGCGTGTGAGACAAATGCTGACGAACGCGTCGACGATGCGTCCGCCTTTGATCTCCACCGACGCCTGAATGTCTCCGTGTCGCGACGTTCCCCAACCGGTGAATGTTCCGTCGTGATAGTGCGGGTGATCTTTGTCCGCCTGCGTCGCCGAATCCGTGCGCGCTGCGGCAGCCGGGGGGGCAGGCGCTGTTGGCGTTGGTACACTCGCGGCAATCGCCACCGGCGGAGGAGCGACGACGGAATCCGCTGCTTTCGACGGCGCCGGTGTTGGGGCGGGTTTCTCGGATCCCGCGGGCACCGGCTGAACAGTTTTCGTCTTGACCGTGGTCTGTCTTGCAGCACGCGCTCGAGGCGCGAGAACCGGCGCAGAATCGGTGGACAGAGGAGACGGAAGAGACGCAGTGATCGACGCCGGTGCAGCCGCAGCGGGCGTCACGTTGGGCGCGACAGCGACGGGCGCGGGCCGTCTGCGTTCCGAGCCTTCGTCCGCGAACCGTTGCGCCGCCGATCGCGTGCGCAAAAAGCCTGCACCGTAGACCGTGAACACGGCGGCGGAACCCAGCGCGACCAGATTGCTCTTGAGCCACTGGCTCGAGGCACTGGGCGTCGATGCGACTGGAGTTGGGGCGGGCTCTGGTTTGGAAGTCACTGGTTCGCGCCCGACGGTGGGGTTGGCGGTATCGGTGGCAATATATAGAGCGGATCACACCGCTGACGGAAGGACGCCGCCTGCTTGTGACCGGTCACGGCTACCACTCTTCCAACTCGCCGGCACGCCGCTCGATCACATCAGCCCTGCGCAACCCCGCGATTTGGCGGCGATTCAGCAGCGCGTGATGCGGCGAATCGTCGATGGCGTTCTGCAGATCCCACAGGTCCTCGCCCGACGAGACCCAGTCACCTTTCCATTTGTCGAGGTCGAACGGCGCGGAGTACTTGCGCAGCGTTTTCCTCCCGTCGTTCAGAAAATATTCATGGAAAAATGAGACGGCCAGCTCGCGAACATCGCGATAGATGGGTTCGCGATACCGCAGCACCGCGTGATTGGTCTTCGTGATGCCGCCCCACAATCCATTTGTCTTGAACAACGCAACGAGGTGGTCCACGTCGTTCGCCGTCGTCTTCAAATCGAGAATCAATGGCCGGTGCCCGTGCATCGAGAGCGCGAGCGCCGCGAGCAGCGCTCCTTCCATGCAATGCGCGGTGTTTCTCCGCAGCGTGACGAGCGGCGACGTGCACGTTTCGCCGGCGGTCTCTTTGTTGATCGGAATCTCATTCAGGAAATCCTGAATCTTCCGCGGCGTGTTGAGTGATCGGAGAACGGCGAACTCTGGATGTGCGACCCGGCGTTTGCGCATGACGCGCATTATATGATCCGTGAGCCAACGGCGGCAGTCGCCCGAGACCCGCCGCCGCTATTGAACTTCGCTTCGCTCTCGCGGCATGTTTCTCACTCCCCGGGCCGCGTATCGCGGCCGACCTCGATGACTGGAGACTGTATGTCGCGCACGTCCGCTGCTTCGTTGCTCGTCGGTTTCGCGCTGTGCTCCGCCGCGACGTCGGCATCAGCGCAGGCCGCCCTCCCGCCCCCCCAGAAGCTCGGCGTAAATCTCACGCCACACCAGAAACTCGCGCGTGAGATTTACGCCGAGCTCGTCTCCATCAACAGTTCGGATTCGGTCGGCTCCGTGACGCGCGCCGCCGAGGCGATGGCCAAGCGCTTTCGAACGGCGGGCTTTCCCGCCGGCGATATCCAACTCCTGGTGCCACCGGGGAAACCCACCAAAGGCAACTTGGTGGTCCGCTATCACGGCCGCGGCGGGCCGAACGCCGGCAAACCAATTCTGCTGTTGGCGCACATCGACGTCGTCGCTGCTCGTCGCGATGAGTGGCCGCGCGACCCATTCACCATGGTCGAGGAGAATGGCTACTTCCTCGGCCGCGGCACGGCGGACGACAAGGCCATGGCGGCGATTTTCGTCGCCAATGTGCTGAGTTACAAACAAGAAGGTTGGCGCCCGGATCGCGATCTCATTCTTGCGCTTACCGCCGATGAAGAAGGAGGCGACGCCAACGGTGTGTCGTTTCTGATCGCGCAGCATCGCGCGCTGATCGACGCGGCCTACGCCCTGAACGAAGGTGGAGGCGGAACGCTTTCAGGGCCGGGCGCAGACGCGCGCCCCGTCTTTCACACGATTCAGGCCGCCGAGAAGGTGTACACCGACTTCACGCTCACCACGACGAATCCGGGCGGACATTCGAGCGTGCCGCGCGCGGACAACGCGATCTATCAACTCACCGACGGACTGTCGCGGTTGGCGCGCTTCACCTTCCCCGTCGAGCTGAATCCCACGACGCGCGCCTTCTTCGAGCAAACGGCCAAGGTGGAGAAGCCCGAGATCGGCGCGGCCATGCGCGCGATCGTCGCGAACCCGAACGACTCAGTGGCCGCGGCGACGTTGTCTCGCGACGCGAGATACGCGTCGATGTTGCGCACCACCTGCGTCGCGACTCGTTTGGCCGGCGGTCATGCGTACAACGCGCTTCCACAAACCGCGAGCGCCAATGTGAATTGTCGTATGGCGCCGACGTCGAACGCCGACGTGGTTCGGTCCGCAATCGCACGCGTCATAGCGGACACGGGCATCGCGATCACGTACACGACGGCCCAGCGCCCGAGTTTCCCCACGTCCGTTCCGCCGATCGAGCCGGCGCTGCTCGCGGCGACCACCGAGCTCACGCACAAAATGTGGGGCGACATCCCGGTGATTCCGACGATGTCCACCGGAGCAACAGACGGCTACCGTCTTCGAGCCGTGGGCATTCCGACGTACGGCGTCAGCGGAATTTTTTCGGCACCCGGCGAAACCAACGCGCACGGTCGCGACGAAAAGTTGCGCGTGAAATCGTTCTACGACGGGCTGAGTTTTCTCGACCAGCTCGTGCGACGCCTCGGCGGCAGTGTTCAGCCGTAAGCGCCCACCGGTTCGGCGCTACTGCCGCACGTAGACATTCGTGTGAGAGTGATAGGTGAGGCGCACTGAGTCGCGCAGTGCGAGGCCGAGGAGCAGCGTTGAGACGTCGTCGTGGAACGTGATGGCGTTGTCAGTCACACTCCACGTGCCGGACGACGAGAAGTTGGTCGCGCCGGCGGCAGCGCTGTCGGTTTGAGTGAGCGTATACTGCCCACCCGACCTCAGATCCAACTGCCCTCGTAGGGTCACGGCCGATCCCAAATTGAATGGCAGTGGGGCGGCATCCACTGCCGTGAGCCGGTAGGTGCCAGGGATCCCAGTGGGGGTGGCGTCTGACGTGAAACACGCCGAAACAAGGACGAGGGCGGCGAAGACGGACCGGGTCACGACTCTCATGTATTTGAACTCAGCTCATATCCGATGGAAACGGCAATATACTCGCGAACTATTGAACCCCGAAAATGCCGGCTGTCGTCACACTGGGCCGGCTCGGCCTGCGCCTCCTGGCGTGGATCGGACCGACGGCATATCCTGTGCGAACGGACACGTGGAGTCACGCCGGCCTGGTGTTCAGAACGACTTCAGAACGACAGCGGCGACGCGCGCACTCGATTGTGGAACTCCGATGGACCAGCAGCCCGTCTCGCTCGAAACAGTGATTGGTTTTCTCGTGGCCACACCACTGTTCGATGGTTTGGACGCCGACGAGCGCGCCGAGCTCGTTGAGATCATGGAAGTCGAACACTATGCCGCGGGCGAGGAAGTTTTTCACGAGGGCGACGCCGGCGACTCCTGGTATGTGATCTTTGAAGGCCGCGCCGAAGTGGAGAAAGACGTCGCCTCCGGCCACAACAAAATCGCATCGCTGCGAGCAGGATCGTGCTTTGGCGAGATGGCCATCCTCGATGGCCATGCCAGATCGGCGACCGTTCGCGCCGACGGACCGCTGACGACTTTCCGCTTTCGCCGCGCACGCTTCAACGAGCTCCTCGAGCAAGGGAGCCTGGGCGCATTCAAGCTCGTGGCGGCCATGGCGCGCACGCTCGCGCAGCGACAACGGCAACTCACTCAGCACATGTCCGATTTGATGGAGACCCGGGCGACGCCGCGGTCGATACGCGCTCAGATCGGAGACGTGGTGGACCGGTCTCAAATCTCCGAGTAGGCGACTCACGGGTCATGCACTTCCGGCCCGAAGTCGTCAACGTGGCGGAGTCGCCGCTCGTGCAGATCGCGACTGCGGCGGAGCAAATGCCGGGTTCGATCAAGCTGTGCTACGGCGAATCGGACATCCCAACGCCGGAGTTCATCTGCCGCGCGGCAGCCGACGCGCTGCGCGCGGGTCACACCTTCTACACCCACACTGCTGGATATCCAGAGCTGCGTGAGGCGATCGCCGCGAAGGTGGGCGAGCTCCACGGCGTGACGTGCCGGCCTTCCCAGGTGATGGCCACCGTCGGGGCATCGATGGCCATCTTCACGGCGATACGCGCCTGCGTTGGACCTGGCGACAACGCGGTCATCATTTCGCCGGCGTATGCGATCTTCTCCAACGCCGTTGTGCTTGCCGGCGCGGAGCCGCGCAACGTACCGCTCGCGCGCGACGGATCACGCTTCCGGCTCGACATGGATCGTGTCAAACGCGCGATCGACGGCGGCACGCGGATGCTCATCGTCAACAGCCCGTCCAACCCCACCGGCTGGGTGAGCACCGTCGAAGAACAGCGGATGCTCGCCGAGTTGGCGGAGCGGCACGATTTGATGATTCTGTCGGACGAAGTCTACGAGCGTTTGGTGTTCGACCAACCGATCGCGCCGTCGTTCGCAAGAATTTCCGATGTGCGCGACCGGCTGATCGTCGTCAACAGTTTTTCAAAGACGTACAACATGACGGGATGGCGACTCGGCTGGGCGCAGGCCAGCGAACCGACCATTCGTCTGATGTACAAGGCGGCCGAGTTCATGACGTCGAACGCGTCGGCGATGGTGCAGCAGGCGGGGATCGTCGCGCTGCGCGACGGGGAGGCGTACGTGCGCGAGCTTCGCGAGGACTATGCGCGGCGGCGGACCTTGGTTGTCGATGCGCTGTCGTCGATTCCGCGCGTGTCGCTCTCCGATCCGCAGGGAGCGTTCTATGCGTTTTTCAAAATCGACGGCCTGACCGACTCCGCCGCATTCGCCGGGGACATCCTTCGCGAATGCGGCGTAGCACTGGCGCCAGGCGCCGGGTTCGGTGAGGGTGGTGAGGGCTATATTCGACTCTGTTTCGCCGCGAGCGAGAGCACGCTTTCCAACGCTCTCGCTCGCTTCCGCACGTTTATGGTAGAACGTGGCGATCGCTATCTGGCGGCGTAGACAGTTCCCGTCGGGTGGAATCTGATTCCCGACGCGTTTGGCAAAAGCGTTCGCGATCCGATCACGCCGGCAACGTGCTCCGCGTCGCGCCCCACGCCGTGGATCATCACCGACGAGAACGAAAAGAGGAAATGCAGTCCGACGAAATACAATCCGGGCTCGCTCACGACGACGCCGCGGTCATGGATCGGTTCGCCCTCTGGTCCGAACGCCGCGAGGTCGACCCATGATGTGAATCCGGGACGATAGCCCGTGCACCAGATGACGTTCGTGACATCGAGCAGACGGCCGCCTTCGATCAACGGCATGCCGCTGTGGACGGCAACCGTCTTTGCGACACGATGCACTCCCAACGCCGTGAGCTCTTTCGGCTTGACGCGGATCAGAGGCGCGCCGCTGCGCTGGGTCGTCGCCCTCGCCTTCGCCCGCCGTCCCAGCGGCGTCGCCAGGGAGAGCAAGTGATGAAAGATGACGCGCAACAAAAGTGGCACCATGACGTAACGCCCGAGGAAGCTGTCCGGACGAAAGGGCACGTGGCCCGTGTCGCGTCCTGACAGCCAGGTGCGATGACGAGCGACGACTTCCTTCGCGATCTCGGCTCCGGAATTCCCGGCGCCCACGATCAGCACTCCGCCTTCCTTCAACTGCGACGGATTTCGGTAGTCTGACGAATGCATCTGCGCGATGTCCGGGCCCAACTCGGCGGCGAACGCGGGCACGTTCGGCTGCTGATAGTTGGCCATGGCGATCACGACATGTTCGGCCTCGAAGCGCAGATCTCCGGCGGCGACGATGTAGCGATTGCCGAACCGCGACACGTTGGTCACCTTCACGCCCGTTCGAACCGGCAGTTCGAACTTGGCGGCGTATGCCTCGAGATAGTCCGCCATCTGATTCTTGGTCGGGAATTCGCTCCACCGGGCGGGGAACGGAAATCCTGCCAGTCCGTCGTAGCGGGCGGCGGTGAACAAGCGCAGCGAATCCCAGCGTTTGCGCCAAGTATCGCCGATTCGCTCGTTCGCCTCTAGAACGACGAACGGCACGCCTTTGCGTGCCAAGTGATATGCGACTGACAGGCCCGCCTGCCCAGCGCCAATGATCACTGTCTGCACCTGTTCGGTGTCACGCCTGATGCTCATGTGCCCGACCTCAGTTGGACGTTGTACGCGACTCCCGCCATCGTCACGGGACGCGCGCGTACGATAGGTACGAGCGAATACCTGGCGCATCGGACGAACTATCCAACTTCGACCGGCGCAACGACGTGGGTGTTTCTATGTAGACGTCTGCGGTCGGCAGTTTTTCGGGCTTAAACCAGGTTTTGCTGGTAGGCGTAGGCCGTCGCCGCCGCCCGGCTCGGCAGATCGAGCTTCATGAAGATGTTGCTCACGTGGCGGGCGATGGTTTTCTCGCTGATACCCAGGGCCTGGGCGATTCCGCGGTTCGTCTTGCCGGTCGCGACCAGGCGAAGCACTTCTACCTCGCGCGACGTCAGCTGACCCACGGCCATCGGCGCGGTGGACACCGTGAAAGACTCGACCCGATCGAGATCTGGACGCGCGCCCAACGCGAAAAAGACCTTTCGCGCCGCGTCGAGCTCCATCTCCGCGCTCTCTTCATCGTCCATGGCGCGGTACGCGAGACCCGCAAGCACGCGCACGCGTCCCGCTTCATACGGCGCCGAGAGCTTGCGCCAGAGCGTTGCCGCTTCGAGCAGCTCGGTCAACGCGGCCTGAGGTTGACCTTCGGCAATCAGCACTGCACCTGTCGCGCTGGTTGACAATGCTCGTAGAAGCGGCGCGTCGAGCGCGACTGCGATTTGCGACATCTCGTCCGCCGCCGCCCGCGCCGCAGCAATATCGCCCGCGGCCAACATGATTTCGACGTAGGCCCGGAGCACGCGACCGCGGCTCCGATGGTCGCGCGCCTCGTTGACCGCGTGCGTGATCGACGCTTTTGCCGAATCGACCTGCCCCTGGGCGAGTCGCAGCTGCGACAGACCCGGCTGCGGCTTGCATCCGAACTGGCTGGCCTGGCGGTATGCCTCGTCGGCCTCCGAGAATTCACCGCGAAGCCGGTACAGTTCCGCCACTTGATAGAACGCCAAACCCGCTTCGGGATGCGGCGGATCGGACAGCCGCTCGCGCGCACGCTGCGCCTCGTCCATCGCCGCCGGCCACTCGCCATGGATCTGCATGATCTCGGCGCGCCGCACGAGACAGGTTCCGCGGTGCGGCGCCATCTCGGGCTCCGAGTCGCACCAGTTGCTGAACGCGGCCGTCCATTCCTGCGCCCGGCGCAAATCGAAAATCTCGTCGCAGGCTTCGATCACGCTGCAATACACGACGCCGGAGACGATCGGTGACACTTCGCCGGCAGTGACCGCGACCATGATCTCGTCGAGCAAAGCGACACCGCGGGCGATTTCGCCGAGCCGAATTAGTGAGCGGCCTTGTCCGTGTCGCGCGAAGGTCATGAGGTCGAGCTCGCCGAACCGTTCACCGATCTTTGCCGCCTGCGTGAAGCCCTCGTACGACCGGGTGCAGTCCCCGTTGTCCATGCAGTGAACCGCCTCCGGCAAAAGGAGGTAGCCCCGCTCAACGCACTCCACCTGAGCGTCGTCGAGCAATCGGCGCGCGCGTCCGAACCAACCTGCGCTGAGCGCCGCCTGGCCATGACCGCGGAGCGCAAAGCCAAGCCAGATCGCGCATCGTGCAGCCTTCGTCATTTCACCCTGACGCACAAACTCGTTGTGCGCGCGGGACCACAGGTCGAGCGCCTCCGTCTCGCGCCCGGTCATGTGCGCGGACGTCGCCAACCGATTCAGGTCATCGGGGCTAAGCGGTCTCTCCCGTTCGGCAGACGAAAGATTCGAATATGCGACTCCCCACGCGCGTCGTTCAAAAGCGGCGCGTCCAACGTCGGCGGCTTCGCTCGAAATGGATTCGGCCATCAGTGGGCTTTGAGATGTGGCTGTCATTACTACGCTAATGAAAGGAACGGCCCGGCGTCTAGATCGAATGAATCAAGGTGTCTTAGCAGGCGCCGGGACGCCCGCGGCTACCGTCGCGGCCCATGTCTTCCGCCACGCTGTGAGCGGTCCGAGATTCACGAATTCGGTGCCCCCTCACCACGCGGAGCTCGGCGCGATGCATCGCACCATCAGAAGGCTGCTCGGTCGCACCACACTCGCACTCGGCTTGGCCGCTTGTACAGCCCCGGCCCCGAGCGTCGGTCCGCTGCCCGCGAACGCAAGATACGACGTCATCATCGAAAACGGGCGTCTGGTGGACGGAACGGGCAATCCGTGGATGTACGGCGACGTCGGCGTTCGCGGCGACCGCATCGTCGCCGTCACGCTTCCCGGCGCACTTCACTCCGCGCAAGCCACGCAACGCGTTGACGCCCGCGGGCACATCGTCGCGCCCGGCTTCATCGACATTCAAGCGCACTCGTGGGAACCGTTGCTCTGGCAGGACGGGCGCATCGTGAGCAAAGTGACCCAAGGCGTCACCACGGAAATACTCGGCGAGGCCACGACGCCGGCGCCGTCGAACGACAAGGTCGAAGCCCTGGTCGAGATCGGCACCATGCCGCCGCCGCGCGCCGCATTGCAGCGCTCGTTCGCGGGCGTACACGGCTTTGGCGCGTGGTTGAACGCGCTCGGCCATCATGCGAATTCTATAAACGTCGGATCGTACCTCGGCGCCACGACGGTGCGCGCCTACGCCATGGGTCAGTCGACCGGCGAGGCCGGACCAGCGCAGCTCGACACGATGCGAAGCGTCGTGCGCGAAGCGATGAAGGACGGCGCGTTCGGCATTTCGTCGGCGCTGATCTATCCGCCGGGCTCGTACGCGAGCACGCGCGAGCTCATCGAGATGGCCAAGGCGATGGCGCCGTATCACGGTGGCTACATCACTCACATGCGCTCGGAAGACGATTCGCTATTCGAAGCGATGGACGAAGCCTTCCGAATCGCGCGCGACGGCCGCGTTCGTCTCGACATCTACCATCTCAAGGCCTCGAACCGTCGCAACTGGGGCAAAGCGCCGGCGATGGTCGCGAAGATCGACTCGGCGCGCGCGGCGGGCCTCGACGTCGGCGCGACGATGTATCCGTACCCGTATTCCGGCAACAACCTCGGCGAATGCATTCCCGATTGGGCGGCCGAGGAAGGAAAGTTGTTCGACAATCTGCGCAATCCCACGACGCGCGCGCGCATCCTTCGCGAAATGGCCGACCCCAACGGCGCTCCACTCTGCCAGCGCGAAGGTCCCGTCGCGTACATGGTCGCCGACTTTAGAAAACCCGAAAACGCCAAATACGAAGGGAAGCTGCTGAGCGACATCGCGACCTCGCTCGGCAAACCGTGGCCCGACGCGATCGTCGATCTGTTGCTGAGCGAAGGACGCGACTTGTCGAAGATCAACTTCACGATGTCCGAGGACAACGTGAAGATGCAGATCAAGCAGCCTTGGGTCATCATTGGCACCGACGCCGGCGGGTACGATCCCGACAGCACGAAGACGGTCGTGCATCCTCGGTCGTACGGTAGCTATCCACGCATTCTCGGCCGCTACGTTCGCGAGCAAAAGCTATTCACGCTCGAGGAAGCGGTGCGCAAGATGAGCGGCGCTGTCGCGGCGCGCTTGGGACTTCGCGATCGCGGCTTGCTGCGCGAAGGGATGTTCGCTGACATCGTCATCTTCGACGACCACACGATCATCGACCTGGCCACCCCGGAAAAGCCGCATCAGATCAGCCGAGGGGTGGAGCAGGTGTGGGTCAACGGCGTGCAAGTGTTGCGCGACGGAAAGCACTCCGGTGCGACGCCGGGCCGGGTGCTGCGCGGAAGCGGCCGTCAATCACACAACTAGAAACATGAATCAGATCAGTCGTGCGCTGTGTGCCCTCTGCGCGTTGGCGGCGTCGAGCGCGTTGTGTCCGCTCGCCGCACAATCGTCCAGCCGGCACGTGTCGGACTCACTGCGCTTGTATTACTGAAGGACGGCCGCATGTACGAAAGCGCAGCGTTATGGCGGGCGGCTGGGTTCACGCCGTAGGTCTCTTTACCAACTTGTCATCTTCGTGTCAGGTAGGGCGCCGTAGTATTCGCGTTGCGCAGGAAGCGAACTCCCTATCTCATCGAGGTTGGTATGCGTTCCACATCCGCAGCCGCGAAACTCGTCTTGGCCGCCGTTCTGGCGCTGCCGGGCGCGTTGGCCGCGCAGCAATTCAAGGTCGAGAAATACAACATCGGCGGCGAAGGGGGCACTGACTACCTAACGGCCGAACCCGGGACCGGCCGCGTATTCGTGTCGCGCAGCACGCATGTCATGGTCATCGATGGCGCCACGGGCAAAGTGCTCGGTGACATTCCGAACACCCCGCGCATGCACGGCATCGCACTCGCGCCGAAAGTGAACCATGGCTTCACGACCAACGGCGGCGACTCGAGTGTGACGATCTTCGATCTCAAAACGCTCGCGTTCATCAAGAAAGTGCCGATCAAAGTGGGTGGTCTCGACGGCATCATGTACGACGAAGCCGACGATAAGATCATTCTCACGAACCACAGCAATCCGGGAACGATCGTCGCGCTCGATCCCAACAGCGGTGACATCGTGGGGACGGCCGAGCTCGAGGACCGAGCACCGGAAGGCGCAGCGACCGACGGCAAGGGTCGAATCTTCGTCAACAACGAAACCAAGAACACCATTCAGGTTGTCGACGTCAAAACATGGAAGGCAACGGCATCATGGCCCACGGCGCCGTGCAAAGGCCCAACGGGAATCGCGTACGATAAGCCGAGCAATCGAATCATCTCTGGTTGCGGTGAATCATCCGTCGTTCTCGACGCCGGCTCCGGCAAAGTCGTCGCAACGATCACCAACGGCGACGGCGTCGACGCACTCGGCTACGATCCGTCGCAGAAGCTGATCTACATCCCGTCGGCCACTGCGGCCAACGTCACGGTTGTGCATCAGGATTCACCGGACAAGTACACCGTCGTGGGCACGGTTCCGACCATGCGCGGTGCAAAGACCATCGCCGTCGATCCCGTGAAGCACGTCGCGTATCTCTTCCAGCCCGAGTACGGCCCGACTCCAGCGCCGGTCGCGGGCGCACCGCCGGCTGGACGTGGAGCACGCGGGCCGATCATTGGCGCGTGGTTCTTCGTCATTCATCAGTAGCCGTCTCAAACCCAAGCGGCACGAGAACGTCCGGACCAAACGGTCCGGACGTTTTTTGTTAGGAGCGCTCTCCCAGCGCTATTGTTCGGCATGATCAAAACACTCATCGCGGTTGCGGGATTGTCCGCCGGCCTGTGCGTTCGCCCACTCATCGCGCAGGCTGCGACGGCCGCGCCGACCCAAGCCGTTCACGGCGCAAACGTCACACTCCTCGACTACCGCACCACCGTTCCCGCCGGTTGGAACACCCGCACGCCGGCGTCGAACATGCGACTCGCGGAATTCGTCATCGGCGGTGCCGATTCGACGACCGGCGCCGAAGTCGTCGTGTATTTCTTTGGCAAAGGAATGGGCGGCAACGTCGAGGCCAACCTCGCGCGCTGGAAGGCGCAGTTCGCCACACCCGATGGCTCGCCGGTTCCCGAAACGATCACGCGCGATTCCTCCGCGACGTTTCCCATCACCTTCGCCGAGTATCGTGGCACGTACGCGCGTGGTATCGGTGCGGGTTCGCCTGATCAGGCGCGCGCGGGTCAGACTCTGTTCGCCGCGATCGCCGAGACACCGCGCGGAACGATGTTCATCCAATTGTTCGGTCCGTCGGCACGCGTCGCCGCCGAGCGCGCCGCTTTCATGCGTTTCGTGAAAGGGCTCAAGGAGTAGGACTGGTGGGGGCGACGGAGCGAACATACCTTCGCCTCCATGCGCCAATTCGCCCCTCTCGCCCGTGATCTGACCGCCCTCGGCCGCCGGTTCTACGCGCGTGGTTGGGTGCTTGGCACGAGCGGGAATTTCAGCGCGGCGCTGAGTCATCGTCCACTTCGCTTGGCGATCACCGCGAGCTCGGTGCACAAGGGAGCGCTTCGCGCCGCGCACATACTTCAGGTCGACGACACCGGTGGCGTACTCGGCCGCGGCCGCGGGAAGCCGTCGGCAGAAACATTGCTGCATGTAGAGATTATGCGTAAGCGAGGCGCTGCCGCCGGCGCCGTCTTGCACACGCATTCGGTTTGGAGCACGATCTTGTCCGGCGCAGCAGCACACCGCGATGGGATTGGATTGGAAGGTTTCGAGATGCTCAAGGGGCTTCACGGCATTCGCACGCACGAACATCGCGAGTGGATTCCTATCATCGACAATGATCAAAATGTGAAGCGCTTGGCCGGCACTGTTGCCGATACTCTCGAGCAGCATCCTCAAGCTCACGCTTTTTTGCTGCGACGACACGGGCTGTACACCTGGGGCACCACGTTGGCGGACGCGGAACGCCACGTGGAGATCCTGGAGTTCTTGTTCGAAACGATTGGACGCACGGCAACGTTCCGCGCGACAGAACAGGAGGTCTATCATGGCGCTGTTGAGAATTCCTGACGAAAATCGCACGCTCACCGACGAACAGAGCATCGCCGGCTATCTGTCCGAACGCAGCATCGAATACGAACGACTCGGCTCGCTCGCCAGCGTCGCCGCCGATGCACCGGCCGACGCCGTGCTTGCCGCGCACGCCGGCAAGATCGACGAGCTCAAGGCACGCGGTGGATATGTCACGGCCGACGTCATCGACATCACCGCCGAAACGCCCGGCCTCGACGCGATGTTGAAGCGTTTCAGCAGCGAGCATTGGCACGACGAAGACGAAGTGCGCCTGATCGTCGAAGGGCGCGGCATCTTTCACATTCACCCGCAAGACGGGCCGGTGTTTGCGCTCGAGGTCGAAGCGGGCGATCTGATTCGTGTGCCGCGCGGAACGCATCACTGGTTCGACCTCTGCGGCGAGCGCCGCATCCGCGCCATTCGTCTCTTTCAAGACAAGGCGGGATGGACGCCTCATTACACTGAGAGCGGTGTCGACAGCAAATTCCAACCGTTGTGCTTCGGACCGGCGTATCTGCCGACATCGAAGGTGACGCCCGCGATCCCGATGTGACGGCGTGACATACGCGGCTCGCAAGCGACCGACGACCGGCGTCGTCCTCGACGTCGAAGGCACGACGACGCCGGTTTCGTTCGTCTACGATGTTCTCTTTCCGTACGCGTTCGAGCGGCTACGACCATTCATCGTCGCGCGCTTGGGCGACCCGGAGGTCGAGCGAGCGATCGGTCTCTTGCGTGAAGAGCACGCCGCTGAAGTCGCTACGGGCGAGAAAATTCCTGAGTGGAGTGTCGGCGCTCCCGGACAAATCGACGCGCTCGTCACCTATTTGGAATGGCTCATGGACTGCGACAGAAAGTCCCCGGGCCTCAAGCTGCTCCAGGGGCAGATCTGGGAGCTCGGCTATCTCGACGGCACGCTTCGCGGCGAAGTCTACGCGGACGTGCTCCCTGCGTTCGAGCGTTGGCGCGCGTCAGGCCGCGCGATCGCGATCTATTCGTCGGGCAGCGTGCTCGCACAGCGGCTTCTCTTCGCCAACAGCACCTGGGGAGATTTGACCGGCTTCATCGACAACTATTTCGATACCGCGGTCGGGCCGAAGCGTTCGCGGGAGAGTTATCGCGAGATCGCCGCCGCGATGCACTGCGAGCCGCGCAATCTTCTGTTCATCTCCGACGTCGCCGCCGAGTTGGAGGCAGCGCGCGACGCTGGGTTTCAAACCTTGTTGTGTGTTCGGCCGCCGGCGAAAATGCCCGACCAGACATCGTCACGCGTGGTTCAGACCTTCGACGACGTCGACGTTTTGCGCGCCGGCATTTCGAGCAACTGATCCAGCTCGCGTTTGGCCTCGCTTCGTGCCGCCGCGTCGGCCGTCAGGTCGGTGACAAGCTCGCCGATACGATCAGAAGCCGGCGTCCCGCGCTCGACGCCTGACGCATACAGGGCGCCCAGCGCACCCGCTGCGTCGGACAATCGCGTTGCGAACAACGTGCGCGCATCCGAATAGCGCGCGAAGAGTTTTGGGTCGCGCGATTTGAGATCGCTTCCGCCGGTCTTCGCGCCCTGAATGAGCACCGTGTCGAGCTTCGCCAACTCGAGCGCCGTGTCGCAACACGCGAGCACGAGATCGGCCGCTTCCGTTCGAGTCTCTTCGTCTCTCGCCGCGTCGAAGTTCGAGCTTGTCGTCCCGAACAACGGTCTCGCCTGGCGGACGACGTCGGCCAACAGGCGGCGCGCGTCTCCGAGCGGAAGCCTCGACACGGCGTCGAGGATGGCCAACTCCACGCGCATCGGCATTTCGCTCGTTTCGCCCTCGGGCAACTCCAGCGGCGGTGCCGGCGCGGCGCGCTTGCTCGCCTTGAACAGGATGACGCCGAACACGGGCGTCGCGAGCCAGAACATCGGATCCACGAAGAAAGCCGCTGCCGTGCCTGCGGCGAGAATCGCGTAGATCATTGCGTTGTCGGACGGCGCGAGCGCGTACCCGCTGGGCGCCGTTGAGAGATTTCTCATCTACGGCTCCCTCGGACGACGCGGGTCCGCGGCGGCGTTGGCCGGATCGTTGAGACGCCCCAACACCTGCTCGGCGTTCGACGTCCATCCGTCCTTCTCGTGATAGTAGCGCAGGAAATCGGTGAGATTCTTTCGCGACACGTCACGTTGCCCGAGCATGTACTCCGCCATCCCGGCGTAATAAAACGCCATGTAGTGATCCGGCATGTAGTCGACCACCAACTCCATGATCGGTCCGGCCGAGCGATCGTCTCCGGCGTCGGCGACCGGGTGGCCGATCTCGAAGACGATGTTGGCCGCGCGCGCCCGGCTGGATCCGGATAGCTCGTCGATCAAATGGCGGGCGTCGTCGATCTTTCCGGCGAGTGCAAAACACGCGGCATGATAGCCGACGCCTTCGTCCGTTGCCGGCGGCGCCGATCCGCGTTGAAGCGTCGCGATCTCAACGGAGTTGCAGTACGGCTTTGCACGACGAAACCACTCAGCGGCGTTCGTCTCGCTGCCGACTGGCGCGGGAGTTGGACTCGGAGTTGGGGCAGCCCTCGGCGTTGGCATCTGCGTGCGCGTGACTGGTGCGCGATGCGAGCGCGACGCAATGACGAACGCGGCGCACAACCCGGCGTATCCCCAACCAACGATGCGATAAGTGGATGCCATGAGGAGATGAGAGGTTCACTCTCGAGTATCGGCAGCATGGCCCGCCAATACTGAAGCTCCTGGCCCTCCTGGGACGGGTCGATACACAAAAAAAGTGGACCGGCGCATCGCCGGACCACCTTGAAACTGCAAACTGCAACTGCCAACTGAAGTACTTGGTACTGCAGCCGCCGGTACCAAGACCGACGAGCAACCCTCCACAATGCCTGGACATGGCAGCACGGAGCCGGCCCGGGTCTAAAGCGTCTGACCGGCAACGTGACTGGACCAAGCCAGTACAACCCGTCCAAACGAGGCCCGAATTGTGGTGGCCGGGATGCCAGTCCAAGTACGTCAGTTAGCTGACGTACCTCGTACTTCAGTTTGCAGTTCGCTCTCTTATACGGCGTCCGACAACGACGAAAAGTTGAAGTCCCGCGCGCGAATCGCCGGCATGACCTGTCCCGCCGCCGTTCGCTCCGCACGCCCGATCTCCTCGATCTTGCTGAGCAGAAACAGCGGACTCTCGTTCCAGCGAAAATTCTTGAGCGCCTGCGTGATCTTTCCTTTCTCGATGAGGAAAGTCCCATCGCGCGTGAGGCCGGTGAGCAACACAGTGCGCTGATCGAGCGAGCGGATGTAAAAGAAGTGCGTCACGAGAATACCGCGCTCGCAGCCGGCGATCAGTTCCTCGGTCGTCTTCGTTCCGCCGGCGAATTTTAGTCCGCCGCCGCCTCCTCCCCCACCTCCGCCTCCGCCACCACCGCCGCGCCCGCCACCGCCGCCACTCGTCGCGGGCTTGCCCTGCTTCTGGGCCCAATAACGATCATATGAGAAGTTCTTGAGAATTCCTTTCTCGACATACACGATGCGCTTGAGCGGCGTACCATCGGCCGCGAACGGCTGCGCGAGCAGATCGGGATCCACCGGATCGGAATAGATCGTCACGCGCTCGTCGGCAATTTTCTCACCGAGTTTCGTGCCGCCGCCCTGTTTGCTGAACGTCCCGCGCCCCTCGTCGTTCGTTCGCGCATTGAACGTTCCGACCAACTGCGGCATGATCTCGGCGACAGCGTGCGGCTCGAGCACCACTGTGTACAACCCTGGCTCGATCGCTTTGGGATTCCGGCTCGCTACGGCTTTTTGCGCTCCTGTCCGGCCGAGCG
>Ga0193753_10001757_pt1 | contig 18143 bp, 14 predicted proteins | sample H1c2metaG_FD_144925 | JGI IMG/M metagenome (GOLD analysis project Ga0193753, IMG submission 144925) | Soil microbial communities from a riparian zone of the East river system, Colorado, United States - H1c2 | ecosystem: Environmental > Terrestrial > Soil > Riparian zone | place: USA: East...
CGCGCGGCCTCGCGCCGCGCAGCGGGCTGTTCTTCTACCCCGTGCTCATGGCCGCGGACATCCTCGCCTACGACAGCGACGTGGTGCCCGTCGGCAAGGACCAGGTGCAGCACCTCGAGATGGCGCGCGACATGGCCGACGCCTTCAACGCGGCCTACGCCTGCCAGGTCTTCAAGCGGCCCGTGGCGCGGCTCGCGGAGCGCGCGGAGGTCGTGCCGGGGACGGACGGCCAGAAGATGTCCAAGAGCTACGGCAACACGATCGACCTGTTCGCGGAGGGCAAGGCGCTCAAGCAGGTGGTGATGTCCATCAAGACGGACAGCCGCGGCGTGGAGGAGCCGAAGGATCCCGAGACCTGCAGCGTGTACCTGCTGTACCGGCTGGTCGCGGAGCCCGCGGCCGCGGAGGAGATGGCGGCGTCGTTGCGCCGCGGTGGCTACGGCTACGGCGACGCGAAGAAGGCCCTGCTCGCGGCGATCGACGCGCGCTTTTCGTCCGCGCGCGAGCGGCGGCGCCAGCTCGCGGCGGATCCCGCGGCCGTGGACGAGATCCTGCGCGAGGGCGGCCGGCGTGCGCGCGGCCTGGCGCAGCGCACGCTCGCGCGGGCGCGCGAGGCGGTGGGCATGTCCGGCCGGCCCGTCGCGCCGTGAGCGGCGGGCGCGCGCGGCGCCGGCCATGATCGTGGTGCTGCAGCGCGTGTCGCGCGCCTCGGTCGTCGTCGCCGGGCAGACCGTGGGCGCGATCGGCGCCGGCGTGTGCCTGCTCGCCGGCGTGCGCCGCGGCGACGGCGCCGCGGACGCGCGCTGGCTCGCGGAGAAGGTCGCAGGGATGCGCGTGTTCGAGGATGCGGGCGGCAGGACGAATCTCGCGCTCGCCGACGTGGGCGGCGCGGTGCTGCTCGTGCCTCAGTTCACGCTCGCAGCCGAGTGGCGCCACGGCCGGCGGCCCTCGTTCAGCGGAGCGGCTGGGCCTGCCGAGGCGCAGGCGCTCCTCGCCCAGCTGCGGATCAGCCTGCGCGAGGCGGGGCTGTTCGTGGCCGAGGGCGTCTTCGGCGCCGACATGGCCGTGGAACTCGTGAATGCCGGCCCGTTCACCCTCGTCCTCGACAGCGCGGAGCGGCCGGACCGTGCGCCGCCGCACGCCCCGGCACGGACCTAACCGCTTGCTTGACAAGCACTTGCCGGCAGCTATGCTCGCGCACCGAGCGGCGGGCGGGTCGCACGTCACGGAGCGGCAGGGCAACTGCCGCGACGCGGGCCGCCGGTGGCCGGGGCCGACCCCGAGTGGAGCAGAGGCTGCAAATGAACGCCAACATCAAGGCCGGCGCGACGAACGGCCCCAGGACGCGGCAGCCCGCGCCCGCGTCGGCGGTGCCCGCTGCCCAGGCCGGGACGGTGACCAAGAAGGACCTCGTGAACCGCATCGCGGACCGGACGGGCGAGACCAAGGTGGTGACCAAGAACATCATCCAGATGTTCCTCGACGAGATCATCCGCGAGCTGTCCTCGGGCAACCGGCTGGAGTTCCGCGACTTCGGCGTCTTCGAGGTGAAGCCGCGCCGCGCGCGCCGCGCCCAGAACCCGCGGACGCTCGAGAAGGTGTCCGTGCCGCCGAAGAAGGTCGTGAAGTTCAAGGTCGGGCGCGTCATGCGCGAATGCGTCACGACGCAGACGCCGGCCTCCACCGCCGAGGCCGACGCGGACTGAGAGCGGACGCCGCGGACAGAGCTGCCCGACGTGCCGCGCAGCGGCCTCGCGACGCCGGCCGCTGCGGCCAGCGCGCGGGTCAGGTCGCCTTGAAAGCCTGGTCGAGATCCTCGATGAGGTCCTCGATGTCCTCGACGCCGACCGAGAGGCGGATGAGCCCGTCCTCCAGCCCTGCCGCGCGGCGCTGCTCCGCGGGAATGGACGCGTGCGTCATCGACGGCGGGTGCTCGATGAGCGACTCCACGCCGCCGAGGCTCTCCGCGAGCGAGAAGACGCGCGTCTTGCTGGTGAAACGCATGCCGTCCTCGACGGAGCCTTTCAGCACGAAGGACAGCATGCCGCCGAAGTCGCGCATCTGCTTCTTCGCGACGGCATGGCCGGGGTGCTCGGGCAGGCCGGGGTAGAACACGCGCGCCACGCGCGGATGCTTCACGAGATGCTGCGCGACGGCTCGGGCGTTGCTGCAGTGGCGCTCCATGCGGATGTGCAGCGTCTTCGTGCCGCGCAGCACGAGGAAGCAGTCCATCGGCCCGGGCACCGCGCCGATGGCGAGCTGCAGGAAGGCGAGCCGTTCCGCGAGCGCGTCGTCGTTCAGCACGAGCGCGCCGAGCACGACGTCGCTGTGGCCGCCGAGGTACTTGGTGACGCTGTGCATCACCACGTCGCAGCCGAGCGCGAGCGGCTGCTGCAGGAAGGGCGAGGCGAAGGTGTTGTCGCACGCGACGATCGCGCCGGCGCGATGACCCAGCGCGGCCACCGCGGCGAGATCGGTCACGCGCAGCATCGGGTTGGTGGGCGTCTCCAGCCACAGCAGCCTGCAGGGCGTGGACAGCGCGCGCTCCGTCGCGGCGAGATCCGTGGTGTCGACGATGTCGAAGCTCAGGCCGTAGGGCGCGAACACGCGGCGGAACAGCCGGAAGGTGCCGCCGTAGAGATCGTTGCCGCAGACGACCCGGTCGCCGGGCGAGAGCGTGGAGAGCAGCGCGTGGATCGATGCCAGTCCGCTGCTGAACGCGAGGCCGTGACGGCCGCCCTCGAGCGCCGCGAGGTTGTCCTGGAGCGCCGTGCGCGTGGGGTTCTTGCCGCGGCTGTAGTCGTAGCCGTCCTTCACGACCGCCGGGTACTCCTGCACGTACGTCGAGGTGCAGTAGATCGGCGTCATGATCGCGCCGGTGGTGGGATCCGGGCGCTGCCCGGCGTGGATGGCCTTGGTTCCGAATCTCACGGGCGGCTCCGCAGCAGGTGGGTCGAAGGATCGTAGCAGCCGGGGTCGCCGGCACGCGTGCGCGGCGCCGCCATGGACTGCACGCCCGGCGGATGGTCAGATGCGCGACCCTTCGGGCGCGGGCGTCCGAGGCGGATGGGCGGAGGGCCGTCGGGCGTGAGTCGCGTGGTGCTCGTGGTCGACGACGATTCCCCCGTGGCGCGGCTCGTCGGCGCCGTGCTGGCACGCGACGGCCTGCAGGCCGAGCTCGCGGCCGACGGCGGCTCGGCGCTGGAGCGCCTGCAGCGTGGCGGCATCGCGCTCGTGCTCACCGACATGACCATGCCCGGCATGTCGGGCCTCGAACTCGCGCGCCGTGCGGAGGAGCGCGGACTGCGCGCACCCTTCCTGGTCATGTCCGCCTTCCTCGATCGCGAGACCGAGGGGCTTCTGCTCGCCGAGCCGCGCATCCGGGGACTGCTGCGCAAGCCCTTCGAGATCGCGCGCCTGCTGGCTGCGGTGCGCGCCGTGCTCGATGCCGCGGACGACGACGGGCCGGGCGCGATGGCGGCCACCGCCGCGCCGGTGCCGGCGCAGCAGGTGCCGGCGCAGCAGGTGCCGGGCCTCGCGCTGGCGCCGCTCTGGCACTTCCAGCGCTGGCCGCGATCGCCTGCGTCGCGGACGGCGGAGCGCATCGACCGGGCGGGCGCCGTGACCGTGGCGCCGGCCTTGGCGGCCGCGCACGCCCGCGTGGCCGTCGGGACGCCGCGGGCACCGTGCTGAGACGGCTGTCGGTCCAGACCGCGGGCGAGTCGCACGGGCGCGGGATGTTCGCGAGCGTGGCCGGCTTCCCCGCCGGCGTGCCCTTTGACGCACCCTTCATCGATGCATGGCTCGTGCGGCGGCAGGGCGGCTTCGGCAGATCCTCGCGCCAGCAGCTCGAGCACGATCGCGTGGAGGTCCTGGCCGGCGTGCACCGCGGCCGCACGACGGGCGCACCGCTGCTGCTGGCGGTCTGGAATCGCGACGACAGCCTCGCCACGCGGCCGCCGCTGCACCGCCCCCGTCCCGGGCATGGGGATCTCGCCGGGGCGCAGAAATACGGCACGCTCGACATGCGGCCCGTGCTCGAGCGCGCCTCCGCGCGCGAGACCGCGGCGCGCGTCGCCGCCGGAGCGCTCTGCGCGAGCTTCCTGCAGCGCCTCGGCATCGAAACGCTGGCGCACGTCCTGGAGCTCGGGGGGGTGGCCGCGCGGCGCGTGGTGCCGCGCGTCACGGACCTGGCCGGCCTGCGGCGGCGGCGGGATGCCTCGCCCTTCCATGTGCTGGACGCCCGCGTCGAGCCGCGCTTCCGGCGCGCGGTGCTCGCTGCGCGGAAGGCGGGCGACACGCTGGGCGGCCGCTTCGAGGTGCTGGCCTTCGGCGCGCCGGCCGGCCTCGGCTCGCTGGAGGGTTTCGATTCGCGCCTGGACAGCAGGCTGGGCGCGGCGCTGCTCTCGATCCCCGCGATCAAGGCCGTGGAACTGGGCGATGGCGTGGCCTGCGCCGCGGAGCGGGGGAGCCGCGTGCACGATGCGGTGGGGCGGCCCGGGCCGCGCGGCCCGACGCGCGCGGGCAACCGGGCCGGCGGCCTCGAGGCCGGCATGACCAACGGAGAGACGGTGGTCGCGCGGGCCTGGATGAAGCCGATCCCGACGCTCGCGCGACCGCTCGCTTCCTGGGATTACGCGATCGGCCGTCCCTCGGCGGCCTTTTTCGAGCGCTCGGACGTGACGGCAGTGCCCGCGGCGTGCGTGGTGGGCGAAGCGATGCTCGCGCTCGTCATCCTCGACGCGCTCCTCGAGAAGACCGGCGGCGACACGGCGGCGGAAGTGAGCCGTGCCCTCGCGGGCCAGCGCCGCGATGTCGCGCGCCGCTTCGGGCGACGATCGAGACGCTGAAAACCCCCTGCACGCGGTGGTTGACGCACCCCGACGGCATCGCTACGATCCCCCCTTTTCTCGGAGGGCCAAAACCTTCCTGCGCGGATGGCGACAGCGCTGGCGTAGCTCAATTGGCAGAGCTCCGGTTTTGTAAACCGGAGGTTGTGGGTTCGAGTCCCATCGCTAGCTCCATGCGACGGAGCGGTGATGAGGGGCGGATGACCGCAAGCTGCCGCGAGCGCCGGAAGCGAGCCACGCACGCGCGGGATGGCAACAGGGCCCTTCGGGAAGGATCGCAGCCAGGAGCGCGCCTTACGGACCACGAGGAGCATCAGCGACACTCCACAGCACCCAAGGTCGGGGTGGATGCCCGAGTGGCTAAAGGGGACGGGCTGTAAACCCGTTGGCTTCGCCTACGCAGGTTCGAATCCTGCTCCACCCACCATACGGCCGGCAACACGCGCGGGACGCGCGACCGACGCACGCCACACACGAACGAACCGGACGCACAGCAGGATCACGAGGAGAGAGGCACGAGACGACACGACTGACGGACGACCCCGAACACCGCGGGTGTAGCTCAATGGTAGAGCCCCAGCCTTCCAAGCTGGTTGCGTGGGTTCGATTCCCATCACCCGCTCTCGCGGTGGTGGACGTCGGCCGCAGGCAGGACAACAGACTCACGGGCTGCTGTGGCTCAGGGGTAGAGCACGTCCTTGGTAAGGACGAGGTCATGGGTTCGAATCCCATCAGCAGCTCCAGCGGCCGACACGCGACACGCGCCGTCGTCCCGACGGAACACGACATCAAGAGAGCGCCTCGCGGCCTGACGGCCGCGGCGGACAACAGGCAACCCACGGACGACAGTCCAGATCACACCTCGCGCACCGGCCGGTGCGCGAGGGAATGAAGGAGAAGCAGGCCACATGGCGAAGGGCACTTTCGACCGCAGCAAGCCCCACGTGAACGTGGGCACGATCGGCCACATCGACCACGGCAAGAGCACGCTCACCGCGGCGCTCGCGGCTCGAAAGGCGCACCGCTATGGCACCAAGGTGAAGAGCTACGCCGAGATCACCAAGGGCGGCACCGTCCGCTCGACCGACAAGACGGTCACGATCGCGGCATCGCACACCGAGTACGAGTCCGACCTGCGCCACTACGCGCACGTGGACTGCCCGGGCCACGCCGACTACGTGAAGAACATGATCACCGGCGCCGCGCAGATGGACGGCGCGATCCTCGTGGTCTCCGCCGCCGACGGCCCGATGCCGCAGACGCGCGAGCACGTGCTGCTGGCCCGCCAGGTCGGCGTGCCGACGCTCGTGGTCTTCCTCAACAAGGTCGACCTCGTGGACGATCCCGAGCTGCTCGAGCTCGTCGAGATGGAGATCCGCGAGCTGCTCAGCAAGTACGGCTACTCGGCCGACACGCCGATCGTCCGCGGCCAGGCCAAGCTCGCCCTCGAGCAGGGGCCGGCCGACGACAAGGCGAACGCCTGCATCGACGAGCTGGTCAAGGTGATGGACGTCAACATCCCCGAGCCCAAGCGCGAGATCGACAAGCCCTTCCTCATGTGCGTCGAGGACGTGTTCTCGATCAAGGGTCGCGGCACGGTGGCCACGGGCCGCATCGACCGCGGGCAGGTGAAGGTGGGCGAGGCGCTCGAGATCGTCGGCCTGTCCGACAAGATCACGGCCACGACCTGCACCGGCGTGGAGATGTTCCAGAAGACGCTCGACTTCGGCATGGCCGGCGACAACGTCGGCCTGCTCCTGCGCGGCGTGGAAAAGAACCAGATCGAGCGCGGCCAGGTGCTGGCCAAGCCCAAGACGATCACCCCGCACAAGAAGTTCATGGGCGTGGTGTACGTGCTGAGCAAGGAGGAGGGCGGTCGCCACACGCCCTTCTTCAAGGGCTACCGCCCGCAGTTCTACTTCCGCACGACGGACGTGACGGGCAACGTGACGCTGCCGGCCGGCACCGAGATGGTGATGCCGGGCGACAACGTGACGGTCGAGATCGAGCTCATCACCCCGATCGCGATGGACGAGGAACTGAAGTTCGCCATCCGCGAGGGTGGGCGCACGGTGGGTTCCGGCAAAGTGGTCAAGATCCTCGAGTAGAGAGCCATGGCCAAGGGAAAGAGCAGCATCGTCGTCTTCCTCGAGTGCACGGAGACCGGGGATCGCAACTACACGCTCCGCAAGCCTGCGAAGGCCCAGTGGAAGCTGGAGTTGATGAAGTATTCCCCCAAGCTGCGGAAGCACACGCTGCACAAGGAAAAGAAGAAGTAGCGACCACCTCACGCATGCAAGGCCAGTAGCTCCAACTGGTAGAGCATCGGTCTCCAAAACCGAGGGTTGTGGGTTCGAATCCCCCCTGGCCTGCCAACCCGAAGCCGGAGGTCGCGCGCACGCGGCTCTCCGGCAGGCCGGCATCCCGAGCACAGCAAGTCCCCGACGAACCAGAGCGACAGCGATGGTGAAGTACAAGCCCGATCAAGGCGCCTACGCCCGCACCTCCAGCATCCTGTTGCTGGCGGCGCTCGCGGCGTTCGGCTGCTTCACGCTGTACGAGTACCTGATCTCGTTCCGCGGCGACGAGACCAACCCGGGCTTCCTGGTCAGCGAGCTGAGCAATGGGCCCGTGCCCGTGCTCGGCCTGCCGATCACCCCCGCGCTGCTCATCGCGTCGCTCGTCGCGGCGGGCCTGCTGTGGCTCCTGCTGTGGTTCCACAACCTGCCGAAGGTCGCGGACATGCTCATCGAGTGCGAGACCGAGATGCGCAAGTGCACGTGGCCCACGTTCGACGAGACCTGGAAGTCGTCGCTCGTGATCCTCGGGGTGATGGTGTTCTTCACCTTCGTCCTCGCCGGCATGGACTGGCTCCTCAACAAGGTGATGGTGGGGTACGTGTTCTGATGGACAGTCACGCCGTCACGCCGTCGCGCTGGTTCGTGCTCCGCGTCCCGAGCAACCTCGAGAACCGCATGCGCGAGAAGCTCGTGCAGCGCCTCAAGAACGAGGGGCTCGAGTCGCTCGTGCCCAACGTGCTCGTGCCCACCGAGTCCGTCTCCGAGATCAAGGGCGGCAAGAAGAAGGTCATCCAGCGCAAGCTGTACCCCGGCTACCTCATGGTGGAGATGCACCTCGACGACGAGGGCAAGATCCCCGAGGCGGTGTGGTTCCTCATCCGCGAGACCGCCGGCATCGGCGACTTCGTGGGCGCGGACCGGACCCCGGTGCCCATGTCGACGACCGACGTGGACCGCATCCTGGCCGGCATGCGCAAGTCGGACGAGCGCCCGGCGCTGCGGATCAACTTCAAGGTCGGCGACAGGGTCAAGATCAACGAAGGACCCTTCGAGTCTTACAACGGCGTCGTCGACGAAGTGAACGACGCCAAGGGTCTCGTGCGGGTGATCGTCACGATCTTCGGCCGCGAGACCCCGGTGGAGCTTGAATACTGGCAGGTCGAGTCGACCTGACGAGAGCCTCGGAGAGAAGAGATGGCACCCAAGAAGGAAATCAAGGCGCTCGTCAAGCTGCAGATGCCGGCGGGCCAGGCCACGCCCGCGCCGCCGGTGGGGCCCGCGCTCGGCCAGCACGGCGTGAACATCGGGCAGTTCGTCAAGGAATACAACGACGCCACGCGCGACCAGATGGGCCTCATCATCCCGGTCGAGATCACGATCTACACCGATCGCAGCTACACGTTCGTGATGAAGACGCCCCCGGCCTCCGTGCTGCTCAAGCGGGCGGCGGGCGTGGTCAAGGGCGCGGCGGCGAGCGAGAACGTCGGGACGGTGAAGGCCGCGCAGGTGCGCGAGATCGCGCAGCTCAAGATGCGCGACCTCAACGCGCGCGACGTGGACGCGGCCGCGCGCATGGTCGCGGGCACCGCGCGCTCGATGGGCATCAAGGTCGAAGGCTAAGCAGGAGCGCCGCCCCCCGCGGGCCGGCATCGAAGGAACAGCACATGGTCACCACAGGCAAGCGCGCGATCGCGAACGGCAAGCTGGTCTCGCTCGGCAAGGTCTACGGGCTCGAAGAGGGCATCAAGCTCCTCAAGCTGGCCAAGGGCCCGAAGTTCGACGAGACGGTCAACATCGCGGTCAACCTCGGCATCGACACCAAGAAGACCGAGCAGACGGTGCGCGGCGCGGTGTCGCTGCCGCACGGCACGGGCCGGGTGCTGCGCGTCATCGCGTTCGTCAAGGATCCGGCCAAGCAGGAGGCCGCGCGCAAGGCGGGCGCCGTCGAGGTCGGGTCGGACGAGCTGGTCAAGAAGGTCGGCGACGGCTGGACCGAGTTCGACGTCGCGATCGCCGCGCCGGACATGATGGGCGCGGTGGGCAAGCTCGGAAAGGTGCTGGGCCCGCAGGGCAAGATGCCGACGCCCAAGTCCGGCACCGTGACCGCGGACGTCGAGAAGGCCGTGCGCGAATTCCGCGCGGGCAAGATCGAGTTCCGCGCGGACGCCGCCGGCACCGTGCACGCGCCGGTCGGCAAGAAGTCCTTCGACGAGGCCAATCTCGCGGAGAACGTGCGCGCCTTCCTCGGCGCGGTGAACGCGCTGCGCCCCGCCTCGGCCAAGGGCCAGTTCATCCAGAAGGTCTCGCTCGCCAACACGATGGGGCCGGGCGTCCTGGTGGAGCCGGCGGCCTGACCGGCCGCCACGGAGAGATCCCATGCCGAACGCACTGAATGTCGCCATCCACGCCGAGTACGAGACGCTGCTCGGCGACAAGCTCGATGCCCTGTTCGTCCAGCCGCTCGGCATGACCGTGGCCGACGACGGGAAGTTCCGCGAGAAGCTGGCCGAGAGCCACCTGCGCATGCAGGTGCTCAAGGGCGCGCTGGCGAAGCGCGTGCTCGAGGCCCGTGGCTACGCCAACACCTCAGCCTTCTTCGAGGGACCGGCCGCGGTGATCGTGGCCGAGCCCGGCAAGACCGTGGACTCAGCCGCCATCGCGGCCAGCAAGGTCGTCTCGGCGTGGCGGAAGGCGAAGAGCGCCGAGCTGCCCGTCATCAAGGGCGGCGTGCTGGAGGGCATGGTCCTGTCGCCGGCCGAGGCCAAGGGCCTCGACAAGATGCCGGGCAAGCGCGAGGTGCAGGCCCGCATCGTGGCCCAGATCATGGGCCCGGGCGCCCGCCTCAACGGCCAGATCCGCGCCGCAGGCGGACGCATCGCCGGCGCGATCAAGACCCACGTCACCAACCTGGAAAAGCAGGCCGCCCCGCAGGCCTGACAGACAACTTCAACCCCTTTCAAGCGCGCAAGGCCACACGGCCTCACAAGGAGAGCATCAGACATGTCCGACGCAGCCACCATGGAATACAAGGCCAACATCAAGACGCTCGGCGATTCGATCGTTGGCTTGACGCTGCTCGACGCCCAGCAGCTGTCCGACTACCTCAAGAACGTCCACGGCATCGAGCCCGCGGCGGGCGGCGGAGGCATGATGATGGCCGCTGCTCCGGCGGCGGGCGGCGCGGCCGCGGCCGAGGAGAAGACCAGCTTCACGGTCATGCTCACCGGTGCGGGCGACAAGAAGATCCAGGTGATCAAGGCCGTGCGCGCGATCACCGGCCTCGGCCTCAAGGAGGCCAAGGACCTGGTCGAGGCCGCGCCCAAGGCGGTCAAGGAAGGTGTCACCAAGGACGAGGCCGAGAAGATCAAGAAGGAGCTCGAGGAGAACGGCGGGACCGTCGAGGTCAAGTAATCACCGCCCCGGCCTTCCTCACCGCCACGGACACGCGGACGCGCCTCACAGGTGCGTGCCGCGTTCCGTTGCGTCTCCGCTGATCCGCGACCCCTTCCTCCGCCCAGGGACCGCCCATGAACATTCGCCACTTCGGTGAATTCCGCTCGCCGCTCGCCGTTCCGAACCTGACCGACATCCAGACCGCGTCCTACGCGGAGTTTCTCCAGGAGACGGTCCCGTTCAACCAGCGCGCGGACGATGGCCTGCAGGCCATCCTGCGCGAGACCTTCCCGATCTACTCCTTCGACAAGACCGTGTCGCTGGAGTACCTCGGCTACGAGCTCGGCCGGCCACGGTACAGCGCGGACGAGTGCCGCATCCTCGGCGTGACCTACGGCATGCCGTTCAAGATCCTCGTGCGCCTCGAGAAGCCGGAGCCGGTGGAGGAGTGGGTCTATCTCGGCGAGATCCCGATCATGGTCGGGGGCGGCGAGTTCATCATCAACGGCAGCGAGCGCGTCATCGTCAGCCAGCTGCACCGCTCGCCCGGCGTGGACTTCTCGGTCGAGCTGCACACGAGCGAGAAGAAGCTGCACTCCTGCTGGATCATCCCGCAGCGCGGCTCGTGGGTGGAGCTGTCGGTCACCAAGAAGGACGTGCTCGACATCAAGATCGACCAGTCGGGCAAGTTCCCGGCGACGACCTTCCTGCGCGCGATGTCCGAGGAGCACGGGACCGACGAGCAGATCATCCCGCTGTTCTACAAGACCAAGAAGGTCACTCTGAAGGGCAGCCGCGACAAGGACCTGCTCGGCAAGCACGTCGTCGGCGACGTGGTGGACACGCGCACGGGCGAGGTGCTGCTGAAGAGCGGCAGCGCGGTCACGGCCGAGGGCCTCGAGGCGCTGCTGGCGAGCTCGCTCAAGAGCGTGGAGATCATCGAGAACGCGGACGAGGATCCGCTCCTGCTCTACACGCTCGCGGAGGACGACGCGCGCAGCCACGAGGAGGCGCTGCTGCGCATCTACACGCGGCTGCGTCCGGGCAACCCGCCGAACATCGAGAAGGCGCGCACGCTGTTCCGCGAGCGCTTCCAGGATCCGACGCGCTACCGCCTGGGGCCGGTGGGCCGCTTCCGCATCAACCGGAAGTTCGGCCACGCGACGGCCAAGGAAGGCGAGATGACCCTGCAGCCGCAGGACATCATCGACTCCATCCGCTACATCATGGACCTGCGCGGCGGGCGCGGTCAGCTCGATGACATCGATCACCTGGGCAACCGGCGCGTCCGCACGATCGCGGAGCTGGCCGGCGACGAGTTCCGCAAGGGACTGCTCAAGCTGCGCCGCACCGCGGCGGAGCGCATGAACAACCAGGAGACGATCCAGACCAGCACGCCGCGCCAGCTCATCAACAGCAAGACCATCTCCTCGGCCATCGAGTACTTCTTCGGCCGCGGCGAGCTGTCGCAGGTGGTGGACCAGAGCAACCCGTTGTCGCAGCTCACGCACGAGCGGCGCCTGTCGGCCCTGGGCCCGGGCGGCCTCAACCGCAAGCGCGCCGGCTTCGACGTGCGCGACGTGCACCTCTCGCACTACGGCCGCATCTGCCCGATCGAGACGCCGGAAGGCAGCAACATCGGCCTCATCGCCTCGCTCTCGCTGTACGCGAGGCTCGACGAGTACGGCTTCCTGGTCACGCCCTACCGCAAGGTCTCCAACGGCAAGGTGACCGACGAGGTCATGAGCCTGCGCGCCGACGAGGAGTACGACGCGGTGCTCGCGCCGGCCGACACCTCGGTCGACAAGAACGACAAGATCGTGGGCGAGATGGTGCTCTCGCGCGTGAACGGCGAGTTCTCGGCGGTCGAGCTGAAGAAGGTCCAGTACATCGACATCTCGCCGATGCAGCTGGTCGGCGTGTCCGCCGCGCTCATCCCGTTCCTCGAGCACGACGACGCGAACCGCGCGCTCATGGGCAGCAACATGCAGCGGCAGGCCGTGCCGCTGCTGACCACGGAGCCGCCGCTGGTGGCCACCGGCATGGAGCGCGACGTCGCGCGCAACTCCGGCATGGTCGTCCGCGCGCGCAAGAACGGCGTGGTCAAGTACGTGGACGCCGACACGATCACCGTGGGCGACGACACCTACAAGCTGCGCAAGTTCGTCGGCCTCAACGAGAAGACCTGCCTCAACCAGCGCCCGATCGTCACGACCGGGCAGAAGGTCGCGGAGGGCGAGGTCATCGCCGACGGCGCGGCGACGCGCGACGGGGAGCTGGCACTCGGCCGCAACATCCTCGTCGGCTTCATGATCTGGGACGGCTACAACTTCGAGGACGCCATCATCGTCTCCGCGGAGCTGCTGCACGAGGACGTGTTCACGTCCATCCACATCCAGCACTTCGACGTGGAGATCCGCGAGACGAAGCTGGGGCGCGAGGAGTTCACGCGCGACATCCCGAACGTCAGCGAGTCCGCGCTCTCGCGGCTCGACGAGACGGGCGTGGTCATGGTGGGCACCAAGGTCGGCCCCGGGGACATCCTCGTCGGCAAGGTCTCGCCCAAGAGCAAGTCCGAGCTGACGCCGGAGGAGAAGCTGCTCCACGCGATCTTCGGCCGCGCCGGCGAGGACGTGAAGAACGACAGCCTCGAGGTGCCGCCGGGCGTGCATGGCATCGTCATCGGCACGCGGCGCTTCACGCGCAACGTGGACACGAGCGAGGAGCAGTCGGCCAAGAATCTGCGCATGATCCGCAAGGCGGAGCGCGAGTTCGTGGACACGATGAAGGAGCAGGTCGAGAAGCTGATCGGCGAGATCAAGGACATCTCCCCGGCGGCCGTGAAGGACGACACGACCGGCAAGAACATCGTCATCGACGAGGAGGCGGACGCCAACGAGCTGCGCCGCATCTTCGAGATGCTGCGCAAGCGCTGCATGGAGAACTACAAGCGCGGCACGGGCGAGAAGCTCTACCGCACGTTCCGCGAGTACGCGGACCGCATCGAGGAGCACGAGAACGAGAAGAACAAGGTCGTCAACCGGCTGTCGCGCGGCGACGAGCTGCAGACGGGCGTGCTCGAGCTGGTGAAGGTCTTCGTCGCCACCAAGCGCACGCTGTCGGTGGGCGACAAGATGGCCGGCCGCCACGGCAACAAGGGCGTCATCTCGGTGATCCTCCCGGTGGAGGACATGCCCTTCCTCGAGGACGGCACCCCGCTCCAGATCCTGCTGAACCCGCTGGGCGTGCCCTCGCGCATGAACGTCGGCCAGATCCTGGAGACGCACCTGGGCTGGGCTGCCAAGAAGCTCGGCTTCCAGGCCATCACGCCGGTCTTCGACGGCGCCTCCGAGGAGCGCATCCAGGAGGTCCTGAAGGAGGCCGGCCTGTCGACGGACGGCAAGTCGGTCCTGTACGACGGCCGCACGGGCGCCCCGTTCGACCAGAAGGTCACCGCGGGCTATCTGTACATGCTCAAGCTGCACCACCTGGTCGCGGACAAGGTCCACGCCCGCGCCACCGGTCCCTACTCGCTCATCACCCAGCAGCCGCTCGGCGGCAAGGCGCGGTTCGGCGGGCAGCGGTTCGGAGAGATGGAAGTGTGGGCGCTCGAGGCGTACGGCGCCGCGGCCATCCTCCAGGAGCTGCTCACCGTGAAGAGCGACGACGTCGAGGGACGCACGCGCATCTACGAGTCGATGGTGAAGGGCACGAACGTGCTCGAGCCCGGCACGCCGATCTCGTTCGACGTGCTCACCAACGAGATCCGCGGCCTCTGCCTCAACATGGAACTTCACCGGGGCCGCAAGGTCTGACCTCGGGTCAGCTCCACGCGACTTCCACGGGATACATCACATGACCCAGACCATGATGCTCAGGGCTTCCGTGACCGAGACGGCCTTCGTCAGCATCCGGCTCGCGTCCCACGAGGACATCCGGAGCTGGTCGTTCGGCGAGGTGCGCAAGCCGGAGACGATCAACTACCGCACCTACCGTCCGGAGAAGGACGGGCTCTTCTGCGAGAAGATCTTCGGTCCGACCAAGGACTGGGAGTGCTTCTGCGGCAAGTACAAGGGCATCAAGCACAAGAACATCATCTGCGACCGCTGCGGCGTGCAGGTGACGCACAGCAAGGTGCGGCGCTCGCGGATGGGCCACATCAACCTGGCCGCGCCCGTCGCGCACATCTGGTTCTTCAAGGCGACGCCGTCGCGCATCGGCAACCTGCTGGCGATCAAGCTGTCCGACCTGGACAAGGTGATCTACTTCCAGGAGTACATCGTCACGGACGCGGGCGACACGTCGCTCGAGGTCGGCACGCTGCTCTCCGAGGAGGGCCTGCGCGAGGCGCGCACGAAGTACGGCGCGAGCTTCGAGGCCGACATGGGCGCCGAGGCGGTCAAGAAGCTCCTGCTCGCGCTGGACCTGCCGGCCCTGTCCGAGCAGCTCCGCGAGGAGCTGAAGAGCTCGCGCAGCAAGCAGCGCAAGGCCGAGATCGTGAAGCGCCTGCGCACCGTGGAGATGCTCCGCGACTCGCCGAACAAGCCGCACTGGATGGTGCTCGACGTGATCCCCGTGATCCCGCCGGACCTGCGCCCGCTCGTGCTGCTGGACAGCGGCAACTTCGCGACGTCGGATCTCAACGACCTGTACCGCCGGCTCATCAACCGGAACAACCGCCTCAAGAAGCTGCTCGACCTCAACGCCCCCGAGGTCATCATCCGCAACGAGAAGCGGATGCTGCAGCAGTCGGTGGACGCGCTCTTCGACAACAGCCGCTGCCGCCGCCCCGTGCTCGGCAGCAGCAACCGGCCCCTGAAGTCCCTGACCGACATGATCAAGGGCAAGCAGGGCCGTTTCCGCGAGAACCTGCTCGGCAAGCGCGTGGACTACAGCGCGCGCTCCGTGATCGTCGTCGGCCCGGAGCTGAAGCTCCACCAGTGCGGCCTGCCCAAGATCATCGCGCTGGAACTCTACCAGCCGTTCATCATCCGGCGGCTCAAGGAGCTGGGCTACGCGGACACGATCAAGTCCGCCAAGAAGATGCTCGAGCGCAAGGACGAGGAGGTGTGGGACATCCTCGAGGAGGTCATCTTCGAGCACCCCGTCCTGCTCAACCGCGCACCGACGCTGCACCGCATGGGCATCCAGGCCTTCCAGCCGGTGCTCGTCGAGGGCAACGCGATCAAGCTGCACCCGCTCGTCTGCGCCGGCTTCAACGCCGACTTCGACGGCGACCAGATGGCCGTCCACCTGCCGCTCTCGTACGAGGCGCAGATCGAGGCGACCACGCTGATGATCTCGACCAACAACATCTTCACGCCGGCGAACGGCAGCCCGATCATCAGCCCGAGCCAGGACATCGTGCTCGGCTGCTTCTACCTGACCTGCAACCGCGCGGGCGAGACCGGCGAGGGCATGATCTTCGCGAGCCAGGACGAGGTCTTCCGCTGCTATGCCGATGACAAGGTCGGCGTGCACGCGGCCATCAAGGTGAAGATGAAGCCGGGCCGCCGGATCATCAACAAGGAAGGCGAGATCCGCACCACGAGCAAGCCGGTGGACACCACCGTCGGCCGCGTGATCTTCAACGACATCCTTCCCGCCGAGTGCCCCTTCTGGAACATCGAGCTCGACAAGGGCTCGATCAAGAAGGTGATCAGCGAGGCCTACGAACTCATCGGCAAGGAGCGCACGGTCGAGCTGCTCGACGCGCTCAAGAGCATCGGCTTCAAGTCGGCGACGCGCGCGGGACTGTCCTTCGCGTCGAGCGACCTGCGCACGCCGGCCGGCAAGGAGGCCATCCTCACCGAGACCGACAAGCGCGTGATGGACGTCAACAAGCAGTACCAGAAGGGCGTCATCACCGACGGCGAGCGCTACAACCAGGTCATCGACCTCTGGACCCACGCGCGCGAGCGCGTCGGCGAGGAGATGATGAAGGAGTGGCGCGCGGACGTGCGCGACGGGCAGGCCTACCTGAACCCCGTGTACATCATGGAGCGCTCGGGCGCGCGCGGCACGATCGAGCAGATCCGTCAGCTCGCCGGCATGCGCGGACTCATGGCCAAGCCGTCGGGCAAGATCATCGAGACGCCCATCAAGAGCAACTTCCGCGAAGGCCTGCGCGTGCTCGAGTACTTCTCGTCCACGCACGGCGCGCGCAAGGGACTGGCCGACACCGCGCTCAAGACGGCGGACTCCGGCTACCTCACGCGCAAGCTCGCCGACGTCGCCCAGAACCTGGTCATCAGCAGGCACGACTGCGGCACGATCAACGGCATCAGCAAGAGCGCCGTGATGAAGGGCGACAAGGTCGACGTCTCGCTCGCGCAGCAGATCCGCGGCCGCGTCGCGCGCGACACGATCGTGGACGTCGTCACGGACGAGGTGGTCATCGAGGAGAACCAGCTCATCACGATGGACCTGGCGCGGCGCATCGAGGCGCTGGGCTACGAGAAGGTGCGCGTGCGCTCGCCGCTGACCTGCGAGGCCGGCGAGGGCGTCTGCGGCATGTGCTACGGCATGGACCTGTCGCGCGGCCGCATGGCCGAGATGGGCCTCGCGGTGGGCATCATCGGCGCGCAGTCCATCGGCGAGCCGGGCACCCAGCTCACGATGCGCACGTTCCACATCGGAGGCACGGCCAGCCGCGCGCTGTCCGAGAGCCAGATCAAGGCGGCGCGCAAGGGCGAGCTGAAGTACCAGAACATCAAGCTCGGCGAGAACCCCGACGGCGGGGCGGTCTCGCTGAACCGCAACGGCGTGATCATCATCGCGGACGACAAGGGCCGCGAGCTGGAGCGCTACTCGGTGCCGCTCGGCGCCGTGCTTCCGCTGGCCGACGGAGCCAAGGTCAAGACCGGCGAGGTGCTCGCCAGCTGGGACCCGCACAGCATCCCGATCTTCGCCGACCGGAACGGCCGCGTGCGCTTCGAGGACGTCGTCGAAGGCAAGACGATGAAGCGCGAGCGCGATGCCGCGGGCAGCGAGCGCAAGTTCATCATCGAGCACAAGGGCGACCTGCACCCGCAGATCGTCCTCGAGGACGAGCACGGCACGCCGCTCATCTACTACCCGATCCCCGAGAAGGCCTACATCGAGGTCGACGACAAGGTGAAGGTCAAGGCCGGCACGCTGCTCGCCAAGACCCCGCGCGAGTCGGAGGGCACGCAGGACATCACCGGCGGCCTGCCGCGCGTCACCGAGATCTTCGAGGCGCGGCGCCCGAAGGAGCCCGCGATCATGGCCGAGATCGACGGCATCGTGGAGCTGGTGCGCGAGATGAAGCGCGGCAAGCGCACGATCCTCGTGAAGAACGACGAGTCGGGCGTGGTGCAGGAGCACCTCGTGCCGCACGGCAAGCACCTCAAGGTGCAGTCGGGCGACCGCGTGCGCTCCGGCCAGCCGCTGGTCGAGGGTGCGCTCATCCCGCACGACATCCTGCGCATCAACGGCGAGGACGCGCTGCAGGTCTACCTGCTGCGCGAGGTGCAGGGCGTGTACCGCAGCCAGAACGTCTCCATCGACGACAAGCACATCGAGGTCATCGTCAGCCAGATGCTGCGCAAGGTGCAGGTCGTGGATCCGGGCGACACCG
>Ga0193753_10001760_pt1 | contig 18128 bp, 14 predicted proteins | sample H1c2metaG_FD_144925 | JGI IMG/M metagenome (GOLD analysis project Ga0193753, IMG submission 144925) | Soil microbial communities from a riparian zone of the East river system, Colorado, United States - H1c2 | ecosystem: Environmental > Terrestrial > Soil > Riparian zone | place: USA: East...
TGCTCGGCGAGTTGCCGGCTGCGCGTGCCGATCTCGAGCGTGCAGCGCAGCTCGACGCGCGGCCGACTGCGCCGCTGTTGCATCTCGGGCGAGTGCTTCGCGTCCTCGGCGATGTGCGAGGTGCCGTGCTCGCATTTACGGGTGCAAGTCAGCGAAACCCACGTGAGAGTGAAGCCTGGTTGGGAAGTGGCATCTGTCGGATCGGCTTGGCCGACATGTCCGGAGCGCGCGCCGATCTCGAGCGAGCGGAGGAGTTGGCGCCGACGAGTGCTGCGCCGTTGATCGGACTGGGCGATGTCGATGCAGCAGAGCGACAGTGGGATGCGGCGGAAAAGCACTATCGCGTCGCGACGAAGCTCGAACCGAGTCTGGCGTTGGGTTGGTTGAAGCTCGGCAACACGTTGATGCGTCGAGGCCAGTCGAGTGCAGCAACTGACGCGTTCCGAAAAGCGATCGAGCGCCAGCCAGAGTTGGCAGCGGCGCACAATGGTTTAGGGGCAGCATTGCAAGCGCAGGGCGACGCAGACGGAGCGCGGCGTGAACTCGAGCAAGCCGCGAAGTTGGATCCAGCGGATCCAAACCCGTTGTTGAATCTAGCCCGCTTGTATCGCCAGCAAGGCGACGCGCAGGCAGCAGAGACAGCGTTGGCGCAGGCCCAAGCGCGAGCGCCCACAGATCGCTGATGACTGCAGATGATGCCCCGAGAACGGATTCGTTCTCGCCCTCGGGGCAAACTCGTCACCGCTGCATGATCAGGCCGCAGGCAATGCGCGGCGGCATCGTCGCTACGTCTGGATCGTGAACCACGAACGCGTGACCGACGACGTTCGTCATCACGTCGCCGCCGATCGTCCACGCCAAGTTCGCTGGAATCGCTGGACGCGTGAGCGTGCTCGTTCCCGTCGTGCCCACACACATCACCGACGGAATACCCTCGCCGCGCGCGGGACCCCAGTGGTCGCCCTGCATCATCGCGTCCGCACAGCTCGTGCCCTCGTGAATGTGCACCGGGTACGACTTGCCCGCGACGCAGTTCGAAATCGCGACGGTCACCTTCACGTCGGTTCCGGTTGCTTTCGTGAACGTGGCACTGCCCGTGACCATCCCGCCCATGAAACCCGCGATCGTCGCGACCGCGCTACCCGCCGGCGCGGCGCCGGTACCGGCCATCGCGCCCGTACCTGCCGTCGCACTCATACCGGCGGTTGCGCCGCCGGCGCCCATTCCAGCTGCTGCGCCTGCGGCACTGCCTGCGGCACTCGGCAACTTGGGTCCCAATTCCTGAGTCTCACGACAGCCAGCGGCGAAAGCGAGTGCTGCTAAGAGCGGCATCGCAAATTTAGTTAGCTCGACATTCATACTCGTCCTCATCCTGTGGACACCCCGTTAGAACGCGCACTTTACACGTAAGGGCGCGGTCCGCGAGTGTCCTGAGACACGGTGGGTAGAGACACCGCAATCTGACAGGAGACGAAAGTCGCACTCATCGCGAAAGCCCGAAACAAATCGGGCTACTGCTGAACTAATTCGAATCTCCGTCGAACAGTGTGCGTAATGCGTCATCTCGTACGAGATTCGTGCCATCCAACGAGTTGATGTCCGCCTGACTCATGTCGATTCGCGGCGCGAACACCTTCTCGTGGAAGTCCCGCACCAGCTTCGCAGCCACCGCATCCTCGTCGTCCGTCGCAATCGCTTGCACCTTGCCACAACCCAGCGTGCTCTGGTCGCGACTCAACAAACACGCCGTCCCACCCGTGTTGTTGGCTTCCACACGCAATAGCAACCCTGCGTCCTCGACATCGAGCCGCGGTGATCCCTCGAGCCGCGACGCCACGCGTTCGGCAACCGAGTTCCCGCGCACCTCGATCCGGACGGGCACACGCAACGACAAGCGCCGGAACACTCCCGGATCCGCCTGAAACGCTTCTTCGTAGAACCGAAGCGCATCCGCACGCCCGAGCGTCCGCGCCGCTTCCGAGCTCAACGCGAGCGTCCGCGCCCGCAACAACAACTCGCCCGGACTCAACCCCGCGAGCGCACGTTGCGCCTTCTCGAGCGCGACCTCCGGCTCGCCCGCACGCACCGCAACCTCGGTCGCAAACGCGTCGTAATACGCTTCCGCACCCGGCCGATGATCGCGCGAACGCGCTTGATCGAGCGCTTCTTGAACGACGCCCGCACCGAGCACATCGACGAGCTCACCTGCGAGCCACGGCGGCAAGATCGCCGAAGCAGCAGTGCCGATCCGAAAGATCCCGGACAGCCGCGTGTCATCGCGCAGCAAGCGCTCCACCAGCGCCCGCGACGAGAGCGCCCGCGCACGCAACACCATCGCCTTCACCCACTCGAGCGGCCGCACGTAGAACGGTTCACTCCGCGCCTCTTCGAGCCGCTGTTCCGCCGCCACCAGCTTCGCTCGCCGATCGAGCAGGGCGACGACCACTTGATCTTGCGCGGGATCGCGACTGTTGTGCGACCGCCGATCCGGCAACACGAGCGCGCGATCCGTCACCGCGATCGCCTCGTCGGCACGCGAGCACACGAGTAAAAACGCCGCGATCGCACGCCGCGTCTCGTTCCGATCGGCATCGCGCACGTGCGGTGGACGGGCCGCGCGATACTGCGGAATGCGCTTCAGCGCGCCGAGCCCTTCCGCAAACCGACCCTCACGCGTGTAGAGCTCCGCGAGCTCCATCCACGGATTTCCGTACCACGAGATGTCGGCTTCGGTTGCGTCGAGCCCGATGCGCTCCGCTTCATCGAGCTTGAACAGCGATCGCGACGACTCCGCAAAGTTCGTGAGGTCGACCGACGACACGTCGATTCCAGTCGCGCGCGAGTCGTCGACCGCGCGCTTACACGCTTCGTAGCTCGCACCGTCGTTACCCGCTTCGAACTCGATCGCACACAGCGCGTTCAGCGCGATCGCACGCTGCGACGGCCGCTCCGCCATCGACAACCCGAGTGTCGCGGCCGCACGCGCTTCACGATACCGGCCGAGCTTCATCAGCGGCCAGGCGCGATCGGCGACCATGTCCGGCTCGTACAACACGTTGAAACGCGCGATGAACGCAAGCCGCTCGGAGTAGTGCTCGAGCGTGCCGTGCGCATTCGCCAGTTCTTTCAGCAAGGTCGCGTGCCAGCGCCACGGCTTGCTCGGATCCGGCTGCGATCCGTAGCGGCGCTCGTACAGCGCGAGCGCTTGTTCCAAGTGAAACAACGCGCGCGGAAAATCCGCTTCCGCGTAGTGATTCACGTACCCGATCACGAGGTGCGCAACGAACGAGTTCGGATTCTTCTTGAGGACGGCTTCGGCCATTTCGCGCGCGCGAATGTGCCGGCCCGCTTCGGCGAACAGCCAAGCTTCACGCTCGTCAGTCGTCGCTTCGAAGCCCGGGTCCTCGGCCTCGAGCGGATCGAGCGCGATCTGAGCAGAGGCGATGCGTGCGAGCCCCGCTCCCGCGACCAGCGCAGCCAGCAGCAGCAGCAGGGCAACGCGAGCTTTCATCGAGACAGACTCAGCTTCGACAGTTTCTCGAGAATTGGAGCCAGCGCCGACGAGATCACCTGACGCTTGTCGACTACGCCGGGTACACACTCGATGCGATGGCCGAACACCGCGGGCGCGAGCGCATCGATGTCTTCGGGGATCACGTAGCTGCGGCCGCGCAACAGCGCCCTCGCCTGCAACGCCGGCATCATCAACACCAAGCTGCGCGTCGAAGCGCCTTGCAATACGCGCTCATCGCTGCGCAACGCGCGCGCGGCATCGACGAGCGCCTCTCGCAACACCGGCGCGATGTGCACCCGCTCGCGAAGCGCACGCCGAGCCGCCAGCAAGTCTTCGCGAGTAACCTGCGGCAAGCCCTCGCTCATGGTCAAGCTCGGACGTGGGTACTGCGCGAGCACTTCGAGCTCCGCAGTCTTCTCGATGTGACGCATCTCGATCTTGAACAAGAACCGATCGAGCTGCGGGGTCGGCAGCGGATACGTGCCCATCACGTCGAGCGGGTTCTGCGTCGCGATGACGAAGAACAACTCGTCCAGCTTGTGCGTGTCGTTGTCGACCGTGACTTGTTTCTCGGCCATCGCTTCGAGCATCGCCGCTTGCACCTTCGGCGACGTGCGGTTGATCTCGTCCGCGAGCACGATGTGCGCGAAGATCGGGCCCGCTCGAAACTGAAAGCGATTCTTGTCGAGCTCGAACACGCTCGTGCCGGTCACGTCGCTCGGCAACAGGTCGGGCGTGAACTGAATGCGGCGAAACGGCGGCAAGTGCGAAGGCCCACCACTCACGCGCAACGACTCGAATCGCTTTCACGCGAGCGTCGTCTTGCCGGAACCGGGATAGTCCTCCAGCAGCACGTGGCCATCCGACACGAGCGCGATCAGCACGAGCTCGATCACGTCATCACGACCGATCACCACGGCGCGCGCACGACGGCCAAGCGTCTCGAGGGCCTGGCGCGCCTCTTCCAAAGGCGCGTCATTCGTTTGGCCCTGCGCTGGCAACGGCATATCCATGCTCTTCTCCTCGGAAACGATGCTCATCGTGACTGTATCCAAGACCACGGCGTGAGCACGCCGAGCCATCTCTTCCACCATGGTACGCTCTGGCGCACCTCCTGCGCGACTGCCCGGCGCAAGCCGTGCAGCTCGGCCGGGTCGAGCGAGGGCTTGTCCGCAAAGCGCGCAGCCAAGTGGCGCGCGGTCAGGCGCTCGAACGACGGGCTTGCCGCCGCGATGCGCCTCGCAAAGGCCTCACGTGTCTCCCCGAAGTGTCTGCGGAGTGCCACCTCGGACAAACGATCGAGCTCGGCTCGATATGCCACTCGAGGCAATCCTGCGGCTGCAAATCGAGGCGTGGTGCGACGCCAGACTTTCACCGCGTACATCACCATCAGCATCAACGCGGACAACCAGAGCGCGATCCGCACGACCCACTCGCGCAACACACGTGCGACCTGGATGAGCGGCTCGAGGGGGCGGTCCTCGCTCTGCGGCATCGGACGTAGCCCGCGCGCCATCTCACCGAGCAACCGCTGCAGGTCGGGGTCGGGCGGCGGCGGCGGCGGGTCGAGGCTCTGTGCCGGCGATACGTCGGCGATCACCCAACCCACACCATCCACGTAAAACTCCGGCCAGGCGTGCGAGTTGGCACCGGTGACGAGAATCGACGAGCCACCCTGCCGTGCCGCTTCATCGACGACATAGCCGGCGCCGACGCGCGCAGGCACACCGAGCGCACGCATCAAGTACACGGCGGCATGCGCGAAGTGGACGCAGTAACCGACGCGGTCGCCGAACAAGAAATCCGCCGTCGGATCTTCCGCGCTCGCGTGACCGCTCTTCAAACTGTAGGTGCCCTGGCGACTGAGCCACACCGTGACGGCGAGCGCACGCGCGACCGGATCACCCCGCAGCGCTTCGTGAATGCCGCCTGCGATCTCCTGCGCGAGCTTCGCGTAGCGCGGGTCCTTCGGCGCATCGACGTAGTGCTCGTGCACGGCCGCACTCCAGGCAGGATTGCCGACTGGACGCCCGAGCAACTCTTCGAGCTTGGCTTGTAGGGCCGAGGACGTGACGCGATAGACGCGCCGGAAGCGACCGCTATCCGGATTTGCGAGCGGCTCGATCGTCTCGGCGGACTCGAGCGCAAACGGCCGCGTGTGCTCGGCGAGGAGCGCGACCGTGGTGTCGAGCTCTACGCGATCACCTTGCGCGTTCGGTACGACCGCGAGCGTCGTTTTTTGGCTGACGAACGCAGGCGCGACGTCTTCGTCGACGCCGGCAGTGGTCGCCGACACGAGGCGTTTGCCGTTGAACTGACTGAACGCCGTCTGTCGAAAATAGTAGAGGCCGGTCGGCGGCGAGTAGTCGTCGTGAAGCAGGACGACCGCGAGCGGGACCTGTTTGCCTTGGCTGTCGTAGTTGTCGCGGAAGTCGAGATGTTCGTTGTCGCTGTGGCCGTCGCGCGGGCGACGCTGGCCTTTTTGCTGCTGCTTGTCGTCCGACTTGTCCTTCTCGTCCGGGCGCAAGCCGAGCCCGGTCGCGCCGGCCGGCGGCGACGGCAGCCCGAGCAGGTGCGTCGAGCTCAACACGACCGCGAGCAAGAGCAGCGCGAGCCACAAGTGCATGAGCGAACGCCAGACCGAGCGCTCGCGAAACAAGAGCGCGATGATCAACGCGGCCGCGAGCGCACCGATCAAGAGCAGCGCGACGGTGGGGTCGCCACCTTGAGCGATGATCGAGTCGGCGAGCTCGAACGGACGATTGATCGCGCCGAAGCGGTGCGCCGCTACCAGCTGCGCGAACACCACGCCGACGCACAGCACTTCGACGAGCGAGAAGATCCGCCGGCGCAGCGAGACCGCGCGCAAGCCGAGCGCGAAAAACGCAGTGCCGAGCACGGTCGAAACCAGGTTGCCCCACAAAAGCGCGTCACTCGCGCCGGTGAGTTTCGCGAACGCGTGCGAATCCGAGAGCGAGCGGCCGAGCTCCGCCGCGAGAAAGGTGCCTCCTAGCGCGAGCCCGATCACGACCCAAGTCCGAACGTGCGAGCGCGCGAGCTTCGATGCAAACAGCGTCGCGACCGCGGCCGAGCTCGCGGCGGCGATCGCGACCGTCAGCTCCGCGAGCGGGTAGAAGAACGCAAACGCGACTGCGGTGTAGATCGCCGGAGCGACGAGCGCGAGCTGCGGGCGTTCCGGCGCTGACTTGCGCGGGGGCTCGAACGACGGCGCCGGCTCGGGAGGTTTGGGGTCCAGCCGCGGCCTGACACCTGCGGCTGTCGGCGGCGGACTCTTGGCGGACGGCTGAAACGGAGACAGCGACTCGGTCATGAAGCAACTCCGAGAGGATCGGGAACGCGGGCGGGATCGCGTACGTGCATCATCGCGCGACGGGCGCGCTCGCCGAGCGGACGGCCGGTCGCGCGATCGAGGAGGATCACCGGCACGTGGGCTCGCCCCAACATCCCTAGCACGGCATCGAGCGCCTGTGCTTCCGCGCCATCGATCGGTGTTTCGCTCGCCAAAACGCGCTTCCAGAGCGGCCGGGACTTCGCCTCAGCCAATCCGTCGACCGCGATCACAGTCCGCAGCTGACGGCGGCTGGTCGCGCGGATGACGGCTTCGACCCAAGGTCCGGGCCGCGGCGGCGCGAACACGAGCACGCTGGCTGGGCCTTTCCGTTCGACTTGGGCGAGAAACGGGGCGAGCCCGACGCCTTGTTTGCCACGTGCAGCGACCGACTCGACCAGGTGGGCGAGTGCCTCGTCGACGCGCGACGTGCCTGCGATCGTGAGGTCAGTACCGAACGTCCACTCGTTTCCGAGCAACTTGCGCTCGAGCGCGAGCCTCGCCGCGGCAGCGCTGGCGTCGTCGTTTTGGCCCGCGACGAAGAACGCAGCGCAGCGCCGCGCGATCGCGAGCGCACGCTCAGGCCGGCGTACGAGCAGCTTCCGTGTGCGCGCAAACACCTTCCAGTGAATGAAGCGCGCCGGATCGCCCGGTGTGTAGCGCGATAGCTCCAGGCGGTCGCCGTCCTCGAGGCCCATCGGGTGCGGGAGGTCGGCGCCGGCAGCTAGAGCTGTCAGCGACGTGAGGTGGCCTAACCCGCCGAGCCGGGGCAGGACGCGAACGCTGCGCGGTTGCCGCCGCCGGAACGCGACGCGCGTCAGGCCGAACGGGTCTTCGACGATGATGCGACGCTCGATCGTTTCGTGCTGGCCGCGGTCCTTCAGCACGACGAGCTCGTGCGCGCGCGAGCCCGCTCGACGTGGGTCGACGACGACGTCAGGCGGCGAGCGCCATTCCCAGCGAAGCTGGACGAACGGAACGAAGCGCAAAGACGGCAGACTGAAGCCGGTCGGAGCGGGTGTTCCCGTCTCGAGCAAGAGCGTGTCTCCGTCGGGGCCTGCGACCTTCGCGCGGCGTGTCTCATCGCTCGCACGCGGCGCAGCTGTCGACGCAGCAGCAGCGCTGCGATCACTCAGCCAGAACCACAACGCAAACGGGACGACGAACAGCGGCGCGAGCGCACACAGGCCAATGGCGGCGTAGCCGGTTACCAGCCAGACCAGGTCGAGCTCTTCGTAGGCGAACTTTCGAAGCGCGAGATAGGCGCAAACCGAGAGCGCGAGGCCGAGCGGGGTGAGTGGAAACGCGTCCACGATTTGGCGGCCGATGTCGCGCGCGCGCTGCCATGCAGGTGAGGAAAGGCGTGAGGCGTGGCCGCTATGCGCTGCAGGCGTTCCATCCCCAGCTGGGGATCGGCGGCGGAGCAGTAGCTGTCGAACGCGATCGAGCGCCATGAAGGGTAGCGTAGCCCATGCGCCAAGCTTCGCGCCGCTTTGGTTAATCCTCGCCAATTTGTGCTCCGGCTCCTATGCTCAATCCAGCGCACGGGTGCTCTCAGGTGTGCGGCTCGCGGGACGACTGAAAATGCAAAACCATGAAGTCGCTTGCGGCTAACGACGGCCGCCGTGGGGTTGGCGTTCGTACCGACTGAATGCCGTTGGTGGGACGACAGGAGAAGATCATGCTGAATGCAACACGGATGTGGTTCGTGGTGGCTTTGGTTGGCGGCGTTGGATGCGGCGGGGCATCTGCTCCTGCAGCAAACACTGCGAACGAAGTGCAGCCGGGGACTGCACTCGCACCACGCAATCCAGTGAACAAGCGTGGCAGTGGTTCGGTGTCGGCGAAGCTCGGACCGGCCGGTGGAACGCTCGAGCTCGATGAAGGGCCACGCGTCGATGTGCCCGCGGGTGCGGTGGCGGAGGGACAAGACTTCGTGTTGAAGCTCGCGCAGAAGACGACGGCGTTCTTCAACAAGGAGAGCGAGCGTCCACTCGGACCAACGTTCTCGTTTGCGCCCGATCTCGCTTCAGCGATCAAGGTGTCGTTCCCGCTCGCGTCCTTGCCGGATGGTTGGGGCGATCCTTCGATCGCGTACGAGATCTCGGATGGTGAGATCCTCGGTAGCGAAGACAGCACGCGGACGAAGTGGCAGTACGAGCGCGCGCGGTTGAGCGGCGGGCGAGTGGTGGCGGACCTGCCGGAAGTAACCGGCCTGCGAATGCAGTTCGTGCTCTCGAATCTAGAATCGCAGTGAAGCTCAAGCCCGCAGGCGCGTCGGGGAGATACGCCTGCGGTGCTGACTGTGATCGCCCTGTCGGTGAGAGGCGATTTGCAGCAGTTTCTGACTCAGCCACCCATTAACTTTGAACTAGCGGCCGCGGCGGGCGACCATGTTAATCGTGACGCGCGCCTCCGCAGGGCTCAGTGCCTGCTTGTCCGTCGTGCTGCTTTCGGGCTGCGCGTTCCCGCTCTTCAACATGGAAGAGCGTTCGCGGCCTCGCGCGCTCGCGTATCGGCATTCATCCGTCGCTAGCAGCGTCGAGCCTCCGAGCGAGTCTCGTTCGGAGCAGGCGCGCCCGACGCGGGCACTCGGACCGCGAAAGAGCTCGGTGCTCGATCCGAGCCCGCCCGAACCAGACGACGACTCGAGCTCGGGCGCTTGTTACGCATCCTTGCGAGAAGCGAACATCGCGTTCGAACGTGTCGCTGACCCGACCCCCGGCGTGCGCTGGCCGATTCGACTGAAAGGTCCAGTGCGCGGCGTCATCTTCGCGCCGCTCGAGCGCGGCGATCGCATGCATGCGATCGCCGCGCTCGAGCGCGCGCTCTCGCTCGTCAGCTGGTCGCGAGACTTGCGGCGCGCGCACGTACGCAAGCTCGAGTACTACTCGATGTACCGGCCGGGCGCGCGGATCGCGGGAAGCGGGAGCATCAGTGGGCACGCCCACGCGATGGCGATCGACGCGGCGAAGTTCGAGCTGGATAGCGGCGTCGTGCTGGACGTGCTGAACGATTGGGAAGGCCGAAGGCGCGGCGAAGATCCGTGTCCGGTTCGGCGGCAGGAGTCGAGGGGCTCGCGAACTTTGCGCTCGGTGTTGTGCCAGGCGGTCGATCGGAAGTTGTTCAACGTGGTGCTCACGCCGCACTACAACAAAGCGCACGCGAACCACCTACACCTCGAGCGAAAGCCGGGCGTGGACTGGCTGTATGTGAAGTGACTGCAGCTCAGGGCTGCTCCCGAAACACTTCGAGTGGCGACGCTCGAAGTGCTCGGGCGCTCGCAGCGAGCCCGGCCACGATCGAAAGCGCGATCGTGACGGCCCAGCCTGCCAAGCACAATCCGATCGACGGCGTACTCGCAAGCGTCAACACGTAGCGCGTGAACAACAACGCGAGGCAATAGGCACCGACTGCCGCGATCGCTCCGGCCACGGCACCCGCAAGGGCGTATTCGATCGCGAACATGGCTGCGACGCGTGCGCGCGTCACACCGAGCGTCTTCAGCAATGCCGCCTCTCGTGCACGACGCAGCTGCGTCGCCGCCACCGCGCCCGCGAGGATGATCAGGCCCGTGACCGCGGCAAACGCACCGAGCACACGCACACCGATCGCAACTTGAGCGAGGATCGCGGCAGCTCGTTCGAGAAGCTGGCGCACGCGCAAAAACGTGATGTTGGGATAGAGCTTCGCGATCTCGTCCTGCATCCGCTGCTCGGAGCTCGCCGGCACTCGCGCAGCCGCGAGCACGAACTGCGGCGCGTCGTCGAGTGCGCCCGGCTCCGCGACCAAAAAGAAGTTCACCGAGAAGCTCCGCCAGTCGACGGTGCGAATGCTCGTGACTACGAAGTCGATCGGCACACCCTGCACGTCGAACGTCAATCGGCTCCCGAGCTTTGCACCCATGTCGCGCGCGAAGTCGGTTTCCACGCTCATCTCGAACGCGTTCGGATCGTTCCAGAGTGCGCCTTCGATGATCGTGTTGCTGGGCGGGAGCTCCCGCAGCGTCGTCACGCGTTGCTCGCGGGTCAACACCCAGTTCACGCGATCACGCTCGGTCTTGTTCGCGCTGCGCTCTGCGACGAGGTCGGGGACGGAGCGCCCGTCCACCGCGCTGAGCCGCGCCATCACGACGGGTACGTTCTGCACGTTTGCGGCGCCGGACTCGTGCACGACGCGCTCGACACCGGGCCACTGATCGGGCTGAACGTCGAGCATGAACACACTCGGGGCATCCGGTGGCAGTGCAGTCACGATCTCGCGTGCGAGCACACTTTGGATGAGCGTGATGCCGAGCACGACGAGGCTTCCCATGCCGAGCGCTACGACGCTGCCAGCAGCCGCTGCGCCGGGCCGCGCGAGGGCGGCGGCGCCGTGCCAGACGAGCGCGGGCAAACGAGCGCGGGGAAGCCGCCCGACCGCCCAGAGCAAGCCTCGCGCGGACGCCCACAGCAGTGCAGCCATGAGCGTCACGCTGCCTGCAAAGCCGAACGCGAGCCGCGGTTCTCGCGCCTGCGCCCACGCTGCGATCGTGATTCCGGCGAGCAGCGCCAAGCCGGCGAGGATCGTTACGCTGCGTGGAATCGGCAGCGGCTCGGCTTCAGCACGCAAGACGCGGGACGGCGAAACCGCAAACACGGCCGTGAGCACCGGCAGGCTGAACGCGAGAGCGACCCCGACGCCGAGCAGGCAACCCCGGACGATCGCCCCGACTGGAACCAGCGTCAGGAGCTCGCGCGGGACGAGCTCGGGATAGGCGCGCGCGACGAGTGCAGGCAGGCCGGCGCCGGCGAGCGCACCGACCGCGCTTCCTGCGAGCGCGAGCAGCGCGACGTGACCGGCGTAAAACATGAACACTTCGCGCGGGCGAAATCCGAGGCAACGCAGGATCGCGGTTTGAGGTGTGGCTTGGGCGAGCCACGTCGAGACGATTTGCGCGACGCCGACGCTCGCGATCAGCAGCGAGAGCAACGCCAGAAGGCCGAGGTAGCGCTGAACGCGTTCGAGGGTGTCGCGAAGCGCGGGTTGTGCATCGGCGTGATTTTCGACGCGAACGTACGTGCCGCCACCGGGAATCCCGCGTTCGATCGCTTTGGAGATCGCGAGCACGCGCGCTGCGGGAAGGTTCGGAGGGAGCGCGAGCAAGGTGCGATAGCGAGCGCGGTGCCCACGGCCGAGGAGCGCGGTTTTCTCGAGTGCGGCTTGAGTGATGAAGACGCGCGGTCCAAACGCGAACGAGAACGTCAGTGGATCAGGTTCGCGTTCGATCACGCCGGCGATCTTGAATCGCAGACCTCCGACGTAGAGTGGGTCACCGATCTGGAGCCCGTGGTCGTGCAAAATCGCGGGCGCGACGAGAACGGTGTCGTCGCGAAGCAGAGTTGCGAGTGGCTGCGCCGGATTGAGCTCGAGTATGCCGGCGAGCGGAAAACCGGGCCGAGCCATGTCGATCGACTTGAGCTCGGCAAGGCGGCTTTCGCCGGACTCGCCGCGAACCATCGTCGATAAAATGCGAACGTCGGCGCGCGAGTATTGATCGCCGCGAAGCTCGCGCTCGATCACCTCCGTGAGCTCGGGAAGCGGCGCGCGCGATTCGATCGCGAGGTCGCCGCCGAGCAACTCGCGCGAGCGAGCGCGAATCCCGAGCTCGACTGCATCGACGAGAGCGGCCACGCCGACGACCGCTGCAACGCCAACCGCGACGCACGCACCGAAAAAGAGCAGCCGAGATCGCGCCCCGCGAGATTCGCGCCAGAGCATGCGAACGAACAGCGAGAAGCTCATGGGCCCCTCGTCGCAACCCGGGCTGACATCCACGGCCCAACGCGCCGGATCATGTTCCGCTTCCCGTTACGACTTTGCCGCCCACGATCTCGATTTTTCGATCGGCCCTCGCTGCGACTCGCGCATCGTGGGTCACGAGAATCAACGTGCTTCCGTGTTGCGCTCGCAACTCGAACAACAACTCGAGCACCGCGTCTCCCGTTTTCGGATCGAGGTTTCCCGTCGGCTCATCCGCGAGCAGAATCCGCGGATGTGGTGCGAACGCCCTCGCGATCGCGATCCGCTGCTGCTCACCGCCTGAAAGCTGCGACGGGTAGTGGTGACCGCGCGCCGCGAGCCCCACACGCTCGAGCAGCCCATCGCAGCGCTCGGCGGCATTCGGCACTCGCGCGAGCTCCAGCGGCAACAAGATGTTTTCGCGCGCGGTGAGGTTCCCGAGCAGCTGGAACGTCTGAAACACGAACCCGATCCCATCGCGACGCAGCCGGGCGAGCCCGTCTTCATCGAGCGATTCGAGCGGCGTGCCGAGCACTCGCACGCTTCCGCTCGTCGGCCGGTCGAGCCCCGCCAGCAATCCGAGCAACGTGGACTTTCCGCTCCCCGAAGGCCCCACGATCGCGACGACCTCGCCCGCGCGAATCTGAAGGTCGATCCCATCGAGGACCCGCAGCGCGGTAGAGCCAGATTGCAGTTGCCGCGTCACGCCGCGACACTCGAGGCTATAGTCGGTCGTGCGCGCTTCCGGTTGTGCGCGCAATTGTCGCGTGTCATCGGAGACGTTCAACGTCATGCCTCGTCCTCGTCACGAATATTTTTCAAGCTCGCGTTGCTGTCACGCAATCGATGCAGCGCGGCGCTTCGTGTGCTGCGCAGTCGGTGGTGGTCTAAGTCGTTCGAAGCTCGGCACATCTCGCGCATTGAAGGCGATACGTGCGATCCGCGCAAGTACGGGTGGTTTCGTGCTCGCGGCAGCTCTCGCGACCGCGGCGTGCAGCGGCGGAGCTGCAGCTCCGGGTAGCTCGCCACCGGCGACGTCGAGCTCGAACGCGCCGCCGCCATCAGCTGCAGGCGAACACCCCGCGTCGAAAACGCCCGCAACAGCTCCGAACGCGAGTGGGCCCAAGGTCGCGTTTCTCGGCGACAGCATTTCTGCCGGACTGCACTTGCCGGCGGAGCAAGCCTACCCCTCGGTACTGCGCGAGCGTCTCGCCGCACGGGGCCTGCCGTTCCAGCTGCTCAACGCGGGCGTGAGCGGAGATACGACAGCGGGCGGGCTTCGCCGCGTCGATTGGTTGCTCAAGCAGTCGCCGGCGATCGTGGTCGTCGAGCTCGGCGCGAACGACTCGATGCGAGGCCAGCCGATCGCCAGCATCGATCAAAACCTACGCGCGATCATCGCAAAGGTTCGCGGGCGAGGTGCGGCGCCGCTCTTGCTCGGCATGCGCATCCCAACCAGCTTCGGCCCGGAATACGCCGCGCAGTTCGAGGCGATCTACCCGGCGATCGCGAAGGATCTGAACGTCGCATTCGTACCGTTCTTCATGGACGGCGTGGCCGGTGTCCCAGAGCAAAATCTAGAGGACGGGATTCATCCCACGCCTGCCGGCCACCGCAAGCTCGCGCAAACCTGCGAGGAACCGCTGGCAAAACTCATCACCGAACTCACCGCGAGTAAGCCGCCTCAGGCCGGCCCGACTACCGAGCACTGAACTTCAGCGTCGAGGACGTGTGAACCCGTACCGCGGAACGTGTCACACGCCGCGCCGGTGAGCTCGATCGTTCGATCGCCCGTCAGCTTCCACCCATTCGGCGCGTCGAGGTTCACTTGCTTTCCGTCGAGCGTCACGCGCACGAAGTCCGCGCGCGTCGGTGGCTTGTCGAGCGTGAAGGTGCAACCGACGATCTGGCCCGTGATCTTCTGCAGCGCCATCACCAAGCTCGCTTCGTCTTCGACCGGCCGATGCGTCATATCGCCGGTGCCGCCGCGCTGCGCGAAGCCATCCAGCACTTGCGCCAGCTTCTCGTTGCCCTGCCCCGTCGTATCGTACCCGATCACGTACGTGCGAACCTCTTTCGCGAGCAGCGCGTCGATCGCTTTGTTGCTCGCATCGATATCCGCCGGCGTCGTATCCTGGCCGTTCCCGGCCGGGCACGTCGGCTGACCATCGGTCACGAGCAACACGTACTTCGCGTGCACGCCCATCGCGTCGGGACCTGCCGGGGCGTTGGCATACGTCGTCAACAACGCCTCGAGCGTTCCCGAAGTCGGCGTTCCACCGCTTGGTTGCGTCCGATCGAGCGCGGTTCCGATCGCCATCGCATTTGCATCCGCGATCGGCACGACCACGTTACCCGGCGCGCACGAACCATTGCTCGTCATCAGATTCAGCATGTCCAAGCACATCTGCGGGTCCGGCTGTAACAAGCAGTCGAAGGCCGAACCGACAGTCATCGCGCCGTTGTTCTGCATTGCGGGGTCCGGAAACATCGCGAGCCCGAAGCGAATTCGCGCTTGCAACTCCATCGTGATCCGGCGGACTGCAGACACCGACGGCTGCCAGCGGCCGCCTTCGGTCATGCTTCCCGAGCGGTCGAGCACGATCATCATGTCGGGCGTCTGGGGGTCGGCCGTCAAATGCACGACCTCGCAGACCTCGTCGGGCTTGTTGTTGATCGGCATTTGCGCCGGAGGCACGCTTCCCGCGCCAGCCAGGCCGATTACACCGGTGCCGGACCCAGCGAGACCCCCCGCAGGGTTCCCCCCGAGTGAAGGAAAGCCGCTACCAGCTGCGCCTGCGCCGATCGGGGGTGTTCGCCGCCCGGTGGATTCCCCGCTCGAGCCACAGGCAGCGAGCGTTGCGCCGAGGGCCAACATCCAAGAGCAAGAGCGTAAGCGCGCAGAAAGCATGGATTGTCGTCTCCGGCTGAGTGTTGCCCATTCGACCTGCAGTACCTTCACAAGTCACTCTTAGCTCAGCTCGAGAGTAATGAAAGTCGTTAGTTTTCTAGGCCCGAGTCCTGCATGCGCCCAGTCCGAAGCCTCGGAAGGGAGTCGGAACGCGTCGCAGCTATCAGCGGCAGCGCCAGAAGCTCGACCCTGCAGCTGATGGCTGCAGAAGCCAGCTGCCCCGGCCCTGCGCTCGGAAGACTCGATTCGTGGGTCCGACAGCTTCCGCCTCACCCCATCGCCGACGCGCGACTTTGCTCACCGAGCGGCGCGGGCCGAGCCGGTGATTTGCATTTCCTGCAAAAACTGAGCGAGTGTCCGCAAACCTGGACCTACATCCTGCGCGGAATAAAGCCCTCAGCCTGCGGTTAACCGCCCCGGTTGGCCGAACTTGACTGACTTTTACACCCGAATAGGATGCCGACCTCCGCGCCTGGGTCCGTGCGGAAATCCGTGCTAGCCCGCGCACGACAGTAAAGCGCCGTGCGGAAGCCCATAACGAGGGATCGATGACCGATGTGATGTTGGAAGCCCGTGATCTAGTAAAGCGCTACGACGGCGTGCTCGCGCTCGATCGCGTGAGCATGGAAGTCAGGCGCGGCGAGGTCCTCGGATTTTTGGGACCGAATGGCGCCGGCAAATCCACCACGATGAAGATCCTGACCTGTTTCACCGCGCCGACCGAAGGCACGGCGAAGGTCCACGGGTTCGACATCCTGAGCGATTCACTCGGCGTGCGGCGCTCGATCGGCTACCTGCCGGAGAGCACGGCGCTCTATCACGACATGCTCGTCCTCGAGTATCTCGAGTGGGCGGCAGAGATGCGCGGCATCAAGGGTGCCGACGTCCGCAAGCGTTTGAAGGCGGTCGTCGAAGAGACCGGCCTCGGCGACGTGATCAACAAAGAGATTCGCGCGCTCTCCAAAGGTTTCCGGCAGCGCGTCGGCCTCGCGCAGGCGCTGATCCACGAGCCGCCGATCCTGATCCTGGACGAGCCGATGAGCGGTCTCGACCCGAACCAAGCCGTCGAAATCCGCGACTTGATCAAAGACATCGGCAAACTTCGCACCGTCATCTTGTCCACGCACAACCTCGCCGAGGTGCAGGTCGCGTGTAATCGCGTGCTGATCATTTCGAAGGGGCGCATCGTCGCAGACGACACCCCGGCTGGTTTGCAGGATCGCGCGGGCAAGAGCCGCTGCGTGTTCAGCCTGCTCAAGTCGAGCGACGCCAACTTCGCGAGCCAAGTGGAATCGGCGCTTGCAGCCATCGGCGGCACCGAGCGCGTGCGCCGGTTGCCGAGCGACGAAGGCGAAGTTTCGTTCGAAGTCTTCCCGAAGGGCAGCGACGACCTTCGTCCTGCCTTGTTCAAGCTCGCAGTCGACAAGGGCTACACGCTCGTCGGCTTGCGGCGCGAAGGCCAAAACCTCGAGCAGGTCTTCCGCGAGCTCACGACCGGAACCACCCCCGCTGCGGAGAAAGCCGCAGCGTAGGCTGCGCGCTGCCCGCGTTAAAAGTTCAAAGGCGTCGCTGCGCGGCGCTTCAAGGAGCAGAGCATCATGCAACGCACGCTCACGATCGCGAAACGCGAGTTTCGCGGCTACTTCAACAGCCCGGCGGCATACATCGTCATCTGCCTCTTCCTGCTGTTGATGGGCTTCTTCTTCTGGAATCCGTTCTTTCTCATCAACCGCGCGTCAGTCCGCTCGATGTACGAGCTGATGTCCGTCCTGCTCTTGCCGACTGCGCCCGCGCTGACGATGGGCTTGCTCGCGGAAGAGAAGCGCACCGGCACGATCGAGATCTTGCTGACGATGCCGGTGAAGGACACCGAGGTCATCTTCGGCAAGTACCTCGCCGCGCTCAGCCTGCTCGCGGTGCTGCTGCTCGGTACGATGGCGTATCCGCTGAGCGTATCGACGCTCGGCAAGCTCGATTGGGGTCCGGTGCTGATCGGCTACTTCGCGCTCCTGTTGCAGGGCGGCGCGATGCTGGCGATCGGCGTGCTCGCGTCGAGCTGGACCGACAACCAGCTGATCGCGTTTTTCACGAGCGGCATGATCTGCTTCACGCTCTGGATCGTCAGCCGCTTCTTGCCGTTTCTACCGCTCGGGATCGCGTCGGTCGTCGAGTGGTTGTCGTTCGACTTCCACTTCCAAGACATGATCCGCGGCGTGATCGACACCCGCAACATCATCTACTTCCTCTCGGTGATCGGGTTCAGCTTGCTGCTGGCATTCCGTTCGCTCGAGAGCCGGCGTTGGAGCTGAGTCATGGCCCAATCAAAACGATCCCGCGCAGCTAGCGAATCGGTAGCGTTCCTCATCCTCGCCGGCGGCATCTTGGTGCTGCTGAACGTGCTCGGTCTGTTCTTCCACGCGCGCGTGGATGGAACGCAAAAGGAGCTGTTCTCCCTGTCGGATGGCTCGAAGCGTCTGGTTTCGACGTTGAAAGACCGGATGGAGATCGTGGCGTATTTCAGCCCGGATCTGCCGCCGCCGCACAACGCGACCGAGCGTTACGTGCGCGACTTG
>Ga0193753_10001761_pt1 | contig 18122 bp, 16 predicted proteins | sample H1c2metaG_FD_144925 | JGI IMG/M metagenome (GOLD analysis project Ga0193753, IMG submission 144925) | Soil microbial communities from a riparian zone of the East river system, Colorado, United States - H1c2 | ecosystem: Environmental > Terrestrial > Soil > Riparian zone | place: USA: East...
CACAGCCGACCAACCCACGGTTATGCGTTCGTGCGCTTGATGCCGTAACGCCGGGTCAACGAGGCGCGGACAGGCTCATCCCAATACTTCAAAGCAAGCCATGCCACAGTGATCGCGAGTGGCAGAACCAGGAAAATATAACCTAGCAGCACGTTCTTGCCTGGATGTCTGGTCGATGCAAAGTTCGCAATGACATACACGAACGGGATGTGAGTGATGTAAAGGGGATACGAGAGCTTACCGCTGAATTTGCAAAGCCTCATCATGCCCGCGCCCGCTTCAGAGTGTGCTCCGCAAAGAATAATGAGGGGAAACAACAAGAGCACACACACTGCGTCGTAGAGACCGTTTAGAGAAAGACCGCCGAAATTGGGGAATTTCGGCATCTGGAAGACCACAACAAGAACGATCGAAAGAGCCAGAAGTCCAATTTTGGGGCGGCGAATACGATCATGAATACGATAAAGCCAAAGCCCCATGACAAAAGAAACCGTCAACCGCAAGGGCGCCATCCAGATCACCGGATATCCCCAGCCTCCATCGAGCGAACCTTTCGTATTCGCAACCCAGATAAGAAGCAGTCCAGACAGCCCAAAGATGATCCCCAGGGTGATCGCACGCAGCCGGCGAAGAATCAGGGCGTACGCGATGTTTCCGAGATACTCCTGCATGAGTGACCACGCTGGCCCATTGAGCGCCTGAGTTTCCTCTGGTCTTCCCCCCACTGGAGGTGAAGGCAACAGCAGCAGTGAGGTCACATAGGCCAGCAGCAACATCGGGGCTGGGGTATGGTTTATCCCCTTGCCGAAGGGATCGAAGAGATAACCCAGGAGTCCTAAAGTCGCGCCCAAAAGTACCAGAGGATGGAGCCGGATGAGCCGAATGCGGAAGAATTGGGAGATCGACATCTTCGTCCAACGGTCATCGTATGCATAAGCGACGACAAAGCCGGAAAGCCCGAAGAAAAAATCGACTGCCAGGTATGCGTGGCGTACCAGACTCAGGGGAGTATCCCAGCCAAATGAATAATTGAAGAGGTGGAAAATGACAATGAGAAATGCCGTGCTTCCTCTCAAGCCATCCAGTACTTCAAAGTGGGCCTTTCCACTGCTTGTTCGATCAGCTCGGACTGCATCATTGGTCCGATCTAAAGCTGATACGTTGTTCATCCGAGATTTCTCCTTGATTCGACGCTGATAAACGAACTGCGGTGGAATCCATACGGCATTGGCCGTGCTCGTTGTTGCAAGTCACGAGGCGCTTACATTCCTTGCGTGAAGCAAGCGCCTTGGGCGACGACCGGCTTTATCGAACCTGAAGGTGGCTTTCAGGGGTGGTGTTATTTGAGGATGGCCCAACAAAGACTTCATATTCGCCTGGCGCGAGCTTCCAGCCATCGCTTGATTCATCGAAGTTTGCCCGCGGCTTAACGTCACCGACGAGAACATTTGCCAGCGCCTTGTGTCGCGCGCTGCCTGCGTACTATGCCTCGACTACCCCAGCAACTTTGTCAAGCCACGGCATCGTGACAGCCGTTTCCGGTTTCGAGCACGACGATGGTGTGAAGATTCGCTGCTGCGACCTGCTCGATCAATGCGTCCTGATTATCTGGAAACGAAAGATTCGCTAAGTCCATGCCTTCAGATTCCCACTGGTACGCAAAGACGATTGTGAGATCGGAACTCTTGGCAAGACTCGTCGCGGACTGCAAATCAGTTCCGGGGTCAAAGGTGACCTTCGTATTCGGCAATTTCTCGCGAAGGGCTTTTAGGGGCGGCGTGGGAAACCAGATATGCTCTTGCCAATGCGCGCCGCTCTTACCCGGTGGCATGATCGCATTGCCGCCCGGCGGATCGCCCTGGGCCGAACCTCCGCCGGAGATCACCAGCGTCCCCAAGCTGCTCCAGAGGTTATTTTCTGCATTCTTCCTCTTTGCAACGTTTTCACAGCGTGTGCTCGCCTTCACAGCTGACGAGAACTGACCGCGTTGTAACGACGGATTGTAGTTCCAATCTTGACAATACATGCCTGTTGTTGCATGGTCAATGGATGGTACTGCATGTTTCAAGCAAAATTGGAAAAAACTCGTCTCTCCCAGCGGATCGGGAGAGACGAATTCTGGATCGCCTTAGCCGAGATGGTCAAGTAAACGCCACCGCTCTGGCAGAAGAGTTCTCGACATCAGAAGACACGATTCGTCGTGACCTGCGCGAGCTTGCCGCGCGCGGCCTCTGTCAGCGCGTCTACGGTGGTGCGGTGGTAATTTCGCCGGCATCGACGCCGATCGCGGTTCGCGTAGTCGAATCGAACGATCGTAAAGAGGCATTAGGGAGAAGCTTGGCGACACTGCTTCGACCGAAGCAGTTCGTTTACATCGACGCCGGCTCTACAAATCTGGCATTTGCGCGCGTATTGTCCCACGATCTCCCCCTCATTGTCGCCACCCATGATCCTACGATTGCCGCCTGTGTTATGGGAAAGTCCGCGATCAAATTGCTGTTGATTGGCGGTAGCGTCAACCGGGAGATTGGAGCTGCCCTCGGGGGCCGCGCCATGCGTGAGGTTGCGGGGATGCGCCCAGACTTGCTCGTACTCGGCGTGTGCTCCATCCATGCGAACGAAGGGCTAGGAGCGTTCGATGCCGAGGATGCCGAAATGAAGAGGACATTGATTCAGATGGCGGGTTCAGTGACCGTGGCCGTCCTGAATGAAAAACTCGAGTCAGTTGCCGCACACAAGGTGTCGGAAATCGATTCGATTGCAGATGTGGTGGTGGAAGCCGACGCGCCAGCCTCCGCGATGATGGCCCTTTCAGAGAGAGGATTGCGACTTCATAAAGCTGCTCCTGCAACACACTGAAACAGCAATAGTGCTCCTAAATCGGGGGATTCCCGTCCCGCTCAATCACAAGGAGATGATCATGAGGGGTATCAGCAAGAAGCGCGTCTTCGTCACAGGTGCTACGCAGGGAATCGGAAGAGCGGTCGCGGAACGCTTCCTTGAAGAGGGGGCTTTTGTGCTGCTGACCGATGTAGTAGCGGACTCGGTCATCACTGAGACGGTGGATCTCCTGAACGGTCGCTTTCCTGGTCTCGCCTTTGGAAAGCGTGCCGATATTACTGATGAGAAGCAGGTTATCGCTGGCTTCGCGCACATGCGCGATGCTCTTGGCGGCTGCGACATCCTAATCAACAATGCGGGGATCAATCGCCAGAGCCCTTCGCATGTCTTTACCGCTTCGGACTTCGATCAAGTGCTTGCGGTCAACCCTTCGAGGCGCGTTTCTTTGCAGCCGGGAAGCGCTGAAGCTGTTTCTCGAGCACGGGGCGGAATTATTCTGAACAACTCTTCCAATCACGAGATGATCCCGAAGCCGGAGTTCCTGGCTTACTCGGTGAGCAAAGGCGGTCTGGCAATCTCACGCGCACTCTGGCGCTTGAATATTCGGATCGCGGCATTCGTGTGAACGCGGTCGCGCCGGGAGCGACGATTACACCGATCAATGCTTCCTGGAAAGATGATCCGACAATTCGGAAGAAGGTCGAAAGCCATATCCCTCTCGGCCGTTCTGCATCGGCAGAAGAGATCGCTGGCGTCTTCGCTTTTCTGGCCAGCGATGATGCGGCCTACATCACGGGGCAGACTCTGTATGTTGATGGGGGACTGACTCTCCATACTGACTTCAAAAATAACTGGTCGTCGTAGAAGCGGGCGTAGTTTTGTAACACCTGAAAGGAAAACTCATGCGTCGTTGGGCTCATCGCGCGGGTATGGCCATCATCTGTCGATGCCCGCGCACACTGTTGCTTCCGCTTCTCCTTGTCGCGGCTGGAGATGGTTGGAGTCAAACGCCGGCTCCGGCCTGGCGTGGCGTGCTCCAGGACGACACCACCCGACACATCGCGCAAGCGAGGGTGAGACTCGACGCGGGGAATGAACATAAAAACGCAGCGACCGACCAAGACGGAGTGTTCCTCTTTGACTTTCTGCTTCCGAAGACTTACCACGTTTCCGTGGATGTAAATGGGCGGGTATATCGAAGCTTGGCGTACATTAAGATTCCGGCGCAAGCGGCGACGGCCACGCTTACGCTCCAGGCAGATGGTGGCTTAGTCATTGGTATTCAGCAGGAAAAGGCAGCCGCTGGTGGCGAACAATTGACCAGCAAGGCTGTCAGCGAAATCCCTCTCAATAAGCGAGACTTCAGCCAACTGCTTCTCCTTGCGGCGGGGACTGCCGCCGATTCGAGCGGGGCCTACAACTTCACCCAGCAGTTCGCCACCAATGGTCAGCGCGGCGTCGAGGCAGTATTTGCGTTCGACGGTGCTGATTCGAGCGACCCGGAGCTTGGCGGAGGTACGTTTACCAACTTCAACGTCGATGCCGTGCTCGAACTTCAGTCTCTTTCCGGCGTCATGCCCGCAGAGATTGGTCGGGGTGCCTCGGGCTTCACCAATGTCCTCACTCGGTCCGGCTCGGACGCGCTCCACGGTTCCGTGTTTGAGTTCCTGAGAAACTCCTCTCTGGACGCGCGTAACTACTTCGACTTCTCCTCACCGGCAAGTCCGGGGCGCATCCCGCCATTCAAGCGAAACGAGTTCGGCTTTACGAACGGTGGGCCGATTCTCCTCCCGCACGTCTACGACGGTCGCGGTAAGGCATATTACTTCGTGGAGTATCAAAGCTTCCGTCAAGTCCTCGGCACAACGCAGGTCTTCTCAGTGCCTACGGCGCAGCAGAGAACAGGGGTAGATACGAGCGCCTTCGCGAGCGACACGCTCATCGTACCAGTCAATAGTTCCATCGCAGCGGTGCTCGCTCGTTACCCGCTTCCGAACTTCCCTGGAGGCACGTTTGGAGCGAATACGTACGCCACCTCCTCCAAGGTTGTGACCAATGCCGATCAGTTTTCTATTCGGATCGACTACCAGTTAGGGCCGAGGGATCACATCTTCGGACGGTTCACGCCGGACAATCTGAACGGCCCGACCACGAACCCGGATCAGACCGCCATCGACCCGAGCTTCGGTGTGGAGTATATCGACAGGCAACGAAATGGAGTTGTCACCTGGGTGCGTAAGGTCTCGCCGCGCCTGGTCTTCGAATCGTCACTGAGCGTGGAGCGGACAACGCCAGCCTTCCCAACGACCAACACCACCGACCCCGCCATCAAGTTTAACGATGCTGTGTTTGAGCCATTTAACGCGCCGGGGGGATCAGTTACACGGGCCTTTGGCAATCTGTTTCAAGCTCGAGAAAACATGTCAATCACCACAACCAGCCACGCTTTCAAAGTTGGCGTAGACGTGCGCCTGAACCGAGATTCCACTTATTTCGGCACATCACCGAACGGTGAGTACGACTTCGGCGGCGGGACGGCCTACTCGCCCGTTGCTATCTTCTCACAGAGCGGCACCCATAACATCCGTGTCGGCGACCCGCTGCCCGACACGCTTTCTGCTCTGCTCACTGGCAGCCCTTTTGCCTACACTCGGGCCGTGGCCCCCTCGTACTTCTCCAATGGGCAGAACATCGGTCCTGCGGCCGACAGCCGCAGCGCCTTCGAGTTTTATGTCGAGGACTCCTGGAAAGCGACGCCGCGGATCGTACTGAACTTTGGCTTGCGCTGCGAGCTCTACACACCCATCTCTGAGCGCGCCAAGCGCGCCTCTGGAGTTTACCTGACGCCGGATGGCGGCCAGGAGTTCCTGATTAATCCTCAGCCCCGTTATCGCAGTGCGATGAACAACTGGGGGCCGCGTGTCGAGCTCAATTACCGCTTCAGCGATCACTTTCGGGGTCATGCCGGGGCAGGATTAACCACCATCCCACCAAACATCTGGCAGGTTAACGACCTGACTGGCGGCCTTCCTTTTGTCATCTATCCGCGGATCACAGCAGCTCCGGGAGCACAGATCCCATACGGCTTCCAGATCAGCCCTTCACAACTGCCGCGCGTTTACACCCCTGCCGGAGCAGACATCTTTGTGAGTGGAACGAACGATGTGCCGGCAAACACCGTCCTTGATGTAGCGAGGCTGGAGCGGGACATCGCATCGCTATCCGGTCAGCCCTCGCCACTCAACGTACAAGGGATCAGTCGGGGGTTCGGAAACGCTGGACTCGGAACGTGGACGCTGGGGCTGGAGCGGTCACTGGGGAACGTCACAGCTTCAGCAAACTACGTTGGAACAACAGCCTGGAAACTGGCGCGGGTTTCGTTCCCGAATGCCTATCCTGGCGCGACAGCTGGATTCGCGCGGTTTACGGAGTTCAATACCGCCGGCGTACCCGTCGGCGGCTTTGGAACAGAGAGCATCGTTACGCCGACCTCGCACTCGACCTATCATGCGCTTCAGCTTTCAGCGGCAGGTCCGACGGGACACGGTGGACCTGGAATTCAGGTGAGCTATACCTTCTCCAAATCCATCGACGATGCCAGCAGCGTAGGCGGAACATCCGCAACGAGCACCGTTGGCGCTATTGCTCAGGCTGCCCCGCAGAACCCATTTGATACGCATGCAGAACGCGGGCCGTCTACCTTCGATCAAACGCATTCCTTTTCACTCAGCCTGGCGCAAGAGCTTCCGTTTCAGAGGGTCACTTTTTTTGATGAAATCAACAAGAAGGCTACGGAAGGCTGGCAACTCATCAGCGTGTCCAGCATTTCCAGCGGGACTCCCTTCACGGTGTACTCCGGGATTCAGCAAACCGGCGCAGGCTCCGCAAACTCAGACCGCCCGGACCAAATCGCCACACTCGCACTGTCAACAAGACATGCAAGGCGCGAAGACTACTTCGGGCGTGGAGCAAACAATGCTTCTTTCTTCTCCGTCCCAATCAATGTAGTCGGGGGGGGCGGTCCTAATCAGGGACGTTTCGGCACTCTTGGCCGCAATACCTTCCGTGGACCTGCGTTTTACGACTTCGATATCTCACTCGTGAAAGACACGCCGGTTGGCAAGCGAAAATCGGGAAGCGAGCTGGTTGATGTTCAGTTTCGATCGGAGTTCTTCAACATCTTCAACATCGCCAATCTGGGCCTTCCCGCGAACACGATCCTTGGATCAGGCTTCGGTCTCACCAACCGCACTGCTGGAAATTCCCGCCAAATTCAATTTTCTCTGAAATTTTCTTATTAGGACTCCCTGGACTTTACGAACTTCTTCCTCATATCAAGACCACCGACCTGCTGCTTCTACGGAGCTGATTTCGCCCGAGGCTCGAAGGTGCACCTCTTCGCGCTTGATGCTACAACGGGCAAACAGAAGTGGGTATTCGATCCAAGCGAAGGTAGAAAGGTAATCGGGAGCTACAGAAACAGGGAATTAGCTACTGGACGGACGGGAAAGGAGACGAACGTATTTCGTCTCAATGCGTCAATATCTCTATGCGGTGAATGCGAAGACAGGAAGACCGATCTAAAGTTTCGGTGAGAAAGGAAAAGTCGACCTTCGCGAAGGGTTAGACATGAAGGTGAAGGACTGGCAGTGTCATTATCGACCCCGGGGATGGTCTGCAAAGATTTGTTGATATGCGGCAGCATTGTTGCCGAGCAGCTACCAGCATATCCCGGAGGCATTCGTACTTTCGATGTCCAAACCGAAAAATTCGTTGGCAGTTTCACCCGATTCCGCATCACGGCGAGTTTGGATACGACACATGGCCTGACACCAGGCGATGCGAAGCCGGTTGCGTTCGCTGATATGTGTCCCGCGAAAGACAACGATAAAGATCCGCCGGTCTCTGAGGCCACTGTCCGGTCAGTATTCAAAGAATACGGAATATCGACACGTAGCGGGCAAAAGAGCTTTCAGGTGGACTACCTGATCAGCCCACAGCTGGGAGGCACCAACCATATCCAAAATCTTTGGCCACAGCCGTATGAGGCTACAATCTGGAACGCACGGGTCAAGGACGCACTGGAGGATCGCCTCCACATGATGGTGTGCAACCGTGAAATCGATATAAGTGAGGCCCAGCGAGCTATAGCCACTGATTGGATTGGTACCTATAAACTCTATTTCCACACGCAATCCCCCGTTGAGACTCAAGCAATGGTCGAACAGTAAATAGTGCAAGGAACTTAGTGATCAAAAGCAACCGTTCCCAACGGGCCCTTCCCGGCAGGCACTTTGTGTGCCACAGTGTTAGTGGCGAGATCAATAAAACTAACATCATTCGAGGACCCGTTTGCCGAAAAAAGGAACTTTTGATCAGGCTTTCCAGCGATTGGATCAAGCACGGATATCTCACTTGCGTCTTCCGAAGTAACGTAAACCTGCTTTCCGTCGGGACGGACCTTTACCCCTTCGGGTTGGCCGCCAATCTTGAAGGGAGCGTTCGACTTGCCCTGTATTGATGTCTACGATACTTACGGACGAGATGTCCTCATGGAGATAAAGAGTTTTCCCGTCTTGGCTTATGTCAAAGTTCTCTGGATCTGAGCCCCCACTAATAACTTTGACGAGCTTCTGAGTTGCCACATCGAATACCCCGATGCCGTCGGCAGAATGATCTGGCGGAGGCGAAGTGCTTTCATCAACATCCGGGACCGCGATCGGCGTACCGCTTAACGCGACATAAAGGGTTTTTCCATCTGGACTGGCATGAATTCCTTGAGGCCGCTTTCCCAAGTGGATCGTTTTGAGAAGTTTTGTGGTGCGTATGTCAATTCGAAGAAGTGTTGACGCCAGAGCCCGCCGGGCCCCGCGTCTATGTTTCCGACGAAGTAGGTGGAGATCTTTCAATCATTGTTACATCCAAGGCTTATCGAAACAAATGCCAGAGCGACAAAGTGTCCGAAACTTTCCTCAAACCAACCCTCCAAGTGATTCGCATCTTTTCCGCGTGCAAACATTCCTATCAAGTAAATGCCGGAGTTTCCAATTTCGTTCAGCATTTTTTTATCCCTCTTATCCGAAAAAAAAGGTGAACAGATTGCCTTCTGGAGGCATTAACACGATGAACTCAAAAAATCGACCTACGAAGGAATAACGGATGTCGCCCAACTTGCGCCTCGCCATTTTTTCCGTGGCCCTTTCTGTCTGCCTAGCGCCGCACGTTTTCGCTCAGAATTCCAACTCCTCCGTATCGCAGGGCATAGGCGAGCTTCGACTGCAGGTTCATGACCGGAGTGGCAGGCCGCTTAAGGCAGCGGGAACGCTCTCTGGACCGACTTCCGGCCGGATCCGATCCGTCGAAACGGCCGCAGATGGTTCACTGGCATTGACAGGATTGGCCTTTGGGCAGTATCGCCTTCAGTTGGCGCATCCCGGCTTCGCAACGCAGATCATCAATCTGCAGGTTCAGTCGGCATCCCCAATCAGCCGCGAAGTGACGCTCCTTATTGGCGGCGTAACAACCACAGTGGACGTCATCGCTTCGACACCGATTGGATCGCTTGATGTTCTTCTTTCAGATGTTCCTATTCCCGTTCAATCGCTGACTTCACAGACGATCGAAGACACGAACGCAATCGATCTGACTGACGCGATGAAACGCCGGCTGAATGGCGCGTATGTCAATGAAAACCAGAATAATCCTTTCCAGCCGGACGTTAATTACAGGGGCTATACCGCGTCGCCGCTGGTCGGGTCTCCGGCTGGACTATCGGTATATCTAGACGGCGTACGCCAGAATCTGCCGTTCGGCGACGTCGTAGCATGGGATTTGATTCCAAAGGTCGCAATCAGTACGACTGAATTGATCCCTGGCTCTAATCCGGTGTACGGCCTCAACACGTTGGGCGGAGCCATTGCCGTTCAAACCAAAAATGGCCTCTCAAACTCCGGCTTTACCATTAGTGGCTATGGGGGCAGCTTCGGTCGAAGAGCCCTCGACGTCGAGTATGGTGGAAGCAAGGCTAACCTTAACTGGTTCGCCGCAGGCACGCTGTTTAACGAAGATGGGTGGCGCGTGGCCTCTCCTTCGAGCGTACGTCAGTCTTTCGCAAAGTTTGGATACAATCAGGATCGAACCGCCATCTCTCTGTCTGGTGGCTACGCGATCAATGACTTAACAGGCAATGGCACGCAGGAGTTTCGCGCAATCAACCGCACGGTCGGCCTCAACCACGGCTACAACAGTGTGTACAGCATTCCGGACAGGACTTGGCAGCACTCGCCGTTCCTGACCGTTAATGCGACTCATGCTCTTTCAACCAGTCTCAGTTTCAATCTAAACGCCTACGTCCGTTATGTTCGTACCAACACAACAAACGGAGACATCAACGACGATTCCTTCGATCAATCGTTGTATACGTTGAGCGCAGCCGATATGCGGGCCCTCACCGCAGCTGGAATTCCCTATCCGCCAAGTATTACTCCAGCCAACGCTCCGTTTCCCTATCTTCGTTGCATCGCACAAGGTTTGGAGAAAGATGAGCCAGGTGAAAAGTGCACTGGCGTTGATACAGACACAATCGACAAACAGCATGCTTACGGTCTATCGGGTGTCATTTCCTGGCAAAGGGCTCACAATAGGTTGGCAGTAGGTGCTGGCTGGGACCGAGGATCACTCACCTTCGTCCAAAATGCGCAGTATGGCTACCTCAACAACGACGGGATCACTGTCACCCGGATCCCAACCTTTCTCGACGGATCAACTGAGGTGGATGACGCGCCTCAAGATAACCGCGTTACCCTGCATGGAACAACCAATACCCCCAGTTTCTTTCTGACTGATACATTTTCTGCTGGGAAGTGGGTATTCACGGCTTCGGGTCGATACAACCACACGAATATCAACAACGTCGATCGCCTGGCCCCGGTACCCTATCGGGGGACACTCACCGCAGTCAACATCTTTCAACGGTTCAATCCATCTGCGGGTGTCGTCTACAAGGCGTCAACTGCACTCAACGCCTACTTCAACTATGGCGAGAGCAGCCGAGCTCCCACATCAACCGAACTCGGTTGCGCCGACCCAGACTTTCCCTGTAGCCTGCCCAACGCTCTAGTTAGCGATCCACCGCTGAAACAAGTTGTAAGTCGCACCTTCGAAGCCGGCCTACGCGGCAGCCCGAATGCCACCCTACGATGGAGCACTGGCTTCTTTCACAGCGACAACTACGATGATCTTCTCTTTGTCGCATCGCAGCAGACTGGCTACGGCTACTTTCAAAACTTTGGAAAGACTCGCCGCCAGGGAGTAGAGACAAGCCTCTCCGCTAACCTGCACAACCTGGACGCGGGAGCAGAATACACATTCCTCGATGCGACCTACCAGAGTTCACAAACCATCAATGGTGGCAGTAACAGCAGCAACAGCAACGCGATCAGTGGTAGAAAGGGTATTCCTGACGGAGGAGACATTACGATATCGCCCGGCAATCGGATACCACAGGTTCCACAGCATCTACTCAAACTGTTCGCGGATTACCATCCCCTGAGGAAACTCTCGATAGATACAGATTTCACCCTCATCAGTTCCTCGTACGTGCGTGGCAACGAGAATAATCAACATCAACCGGACGGCGTCTACTACTTAGGCTCCGGCAAAAGCCCAGGCTATGGCGTGGTAAATCTGGGTGCTCGCTATAAGGTCTCCAATCACTTTGAACTTTTTGCACAGATAAATAACCTTATGAATAGGCATTACTACACGGCGGGACAGCTTGCGACGACGCCCTACGACGACAATGGTAATTTCACACCACGACCGATACCCTCCATCAGCTTTGACGGTGAAACCCAATTTCCGGTTCGTAACAGCACATTCCTGGCTCCAGGAGCGCCGATAACAGTCTTTGGAGGTTTGAAAGTAGCTTTTGGAAAACGGTAATGTGCTTACCTTCCGGCGCAGATGTCACCCTCGCAATTCCGAAGGCTGCAATGAAACCAGTATCCCCTATCGCTGGAATTCAAGCTGGTATCCAATAGAGCTGAGCCTAGTACGAAATATCGCTACAAATCTTCAGAAGTCGGCATGTGGGAAGTGATCACGGATCCACGAAGACCATATGGACAATAGATGGGCTTATCGGACAGTTGATGATGATGGTTAATATTTCTCGATAGCTCTCGCGACTCCTCGTCCTCTCGCACAACCCACCCCTCGACATCAATTCACTCAAAATTCACAAACCGTTAAAACCCCACTCCTCAAGCCCATTTTATGATTGGGCGACGCTTCTCCACCCCAAATCAGAAGGAAGCCACATTGTGAAGAAAACCTCGATTGTCACCGCCCTCCTCGCCGCTTCTCTGGCCACTCTCTCCGCGTATCAGACCGCAGCGCAGCCAAGTCTCCTCGCAAAAGGAACCCTCACCGCCAGCCGCGCCGGATCCTACGTTGACCTCTCCGGACTCAAAGGCACCCTCGAAAACGGCGCAGCCGCGAACCTTCTCGGCGGCTTCGGCTCCGGAATCGCACACGTCTCCGGCGATCGGTTCCTCGCCGTACCCGACCGCGGTCCCAACGCCGTCCCCTTCAACTCCAACATCGACGACACCGTCAGCTACATCAACCGCTTCCACACCATCAAGATGAATCTCAAGGCCAACAAGGGAACCGGCCTGCCCTACACCATCGAGCCCGAGCTAGAAGCCACCACCCTCCTCTTCAACCTCACCCCACTCTCTTATGGTTCTGGCATCGGTCTTGGCGTCGGCTCCGGCGAACCGAAGCAGAACAACTTCCTCCAGCACTTCTTCACCGGCCGCTCCGACAACTTCAACCCCGATCGCAACTCCGGTGACGCCAACGACGCGCGCCTTGACCCTGAGAGCATCCGAGTCTCCAACGACGGATTCAGCGTCTTCATCTCCGACGAATACGGTCCCTATGTCTACCAATTTCTCCGCTTCAGCGGTCTCCGTCTCCGTACCTTCCAACTGCCCGAGAAGTTTTTCGTCAGCACCCTCTCGCCCATGGGCAACACCGAGATCTCTAACAACACCAGTGGTCGCGTAGCCAACAAAGGCATGGAAGGCCTCGCCATCACACCCGATGGCCGCACGCTCGTCGGCATCATGCAGAACGCCCTCATTCAGGACGCGAGCGACGGTGCCCCCAATCTCCTCCGCATCGTCACCATTGACATCGCCTCCGGCCGCACCACGCACGAATACCCCTACCTCCTCACCACCGGCTCCGGCGTCAGCGATATCGTCGCCCTCAACAATCACGAGCTCCTCGTCGACGAGCGTGACGGCAAGGGCCTCGCAGACGCACCCGGCGAAAAAGCCAAGATCAAGCAGATCTTAAAAATCGACCTCCAGAGCGCAACCGACATCAGCAACATGACCGGATCAGAAGCCCAAACTCACGCCGTTGCCAAGACTCTCTTCCTCGACATCGTTAAAACCCTCAACAACGCTGGCATCACCTCGGATCTGATTCCCGCAAAAATCGAAGGAACAGCGTTCGGTCCGGACGTCGTCGTTGAAGGCGTTAAGATTCACACCTTCTGGGTCGCCAACGACAACGACTTCCTTCAAGATTTCAACAAAGTTTCCAACAGCAACCCAAACCAATTCTGGGTCTTCGGATTCAAAGACTCCGACCTCGACGGCTCGGTCTACGTCCCCCAACAGACCCCCTCCTTCTAACCAAAACCGCACATTAAAACAGCCCGAAGGCCCCCGCCTTCGGGCTTACCATTGCAGCGCTGAAGAAGATAGCCAAGCTGCAAGGAAGTCTGAACGGGCTATAATCTGCTGTACCGGAATGACATTATGGTTCAGAATCGAGTTCCAGAGATAGGGGACGTGACCGCCTATCGGATCAAGCATCCTTTTACGATTGTGAAATTCTACGAAGAGATTGACGCGATGCCATGGTTCAGGTAGCGATCCGCATCCGCTCTCCGGCCCTTTTTCGTCGCGCCGTTAGCTACGCCCAAGCCGCAATCTGAGGCTGCCTGCCTAACTATTGACCAGATGACTTTGGCGGTGAATCCACTACCCCAGACCTTGCCGACCTTACTCACAGACCGGAACAGGGCGCCACTCTGTAGATTCGCCGCGGTGACCCAGGCGTCGATGGCTGACTTCACCCACCCGGAATGGGCACCGTTCGTATGTGGCCAGCTTTGCCGACCAGATCCAACCCAGTGATCCTCCCTGAGTTGGATCTCCTCAACTTTGACGGCTACGATTTCAGCCCTGTCAGACCACAGCCGATCAGCATCGCGAGAGCCGCCCGGTTCCGCACTTCATGAAGCAGCGATCCGGCCGCAGCTGAGAGGAGTTCTGCCTCGCTTGGCAGAAAGCCAGTTTCCGATTCAGACACCAAGCTGCTTGGCTCCTTTCACCCTGCGAATGCCCGCGGCCAAGTCCGGGTTAAGGAGGCCGCAGTCCGACGCCTCGTAAGCCAGTCTGCGAACCGCAGCCAGCCGTAAGTTGATCGTGGACGGGGCATACCGACGCTGTTCCAAGGCGATCCGGTATCGGGTGACGGCGGTCCTGTTGAAAAGCCAAGCGTGATTCTGTGCAGCGCCAGTCTATGAAGTACCGCGCGGCACACGGGAGCCGCTCTTTCGGAATTGGAAATCGGCTTCTTGGGACCGACGTCAAGGCCTACCCATAACAAAGAGAGAAATATTGTTGAATCTTATTCTGGATAAAATAATCCAAAACATCCGTAAGGCGAATTAGGAGAATGTTTATGGCAGAAACACAGGCAAGCTCGTTCGGGGGCAAGGTAGCGCTCGTCACAGGCGGTTCGAAGGGTATCGGGGCAGGAATCGTCCGCCGGTTGGCTTCCGATGGAGCATCGGTGGCATTTACCTACTCTCGTTCGGAACAGGAGGCTTTTCAGCTAGCGAGCGAAATCGAATCCGCAGGAGGCAGAGCGCTGGCTCTCAAGGCCGACAGTGCGTCTGCCGAAGAAGTTCGGGCTGCGGTCCTCCAAGCAGTCCATGCCTTTGATGAACTCGACATCTTTGTCAGCAATGCGGGCATTCTCATTCGGGGCACCATCGACAGCTACAGTCTGGAAGACCTTGATCGCATGATTGCCATCAATGTCCGTGCAGCTTTTGTCGGCGTTCAAGCGGCTGCGAAGGCTATGAAGGATGGAGGCCGAATCATCCTGATCGGAAGCAATACTGCCATCCGCACAGCGTTCCCAGGCGCGAGTGTCTACAGCATGACGAAGGCCGCGCTCGCTGGGCTCGTGCGGGGCGCCGCCATCGACCTTGCTGCGCGCGCCATTACCATCAACAACGTCCAACCCGGTCCTACTGCGACAGAGATGAGTTCACCTCATGCCGAAATGGTAAAGCCGTTCATCCCGCTACGGAGAATGGGCGAAGTGTCGGAAATTGCTAGCTTCGTCTCGTATCTCGCCTCGAAGGAGGCGGGCTTCATCACCGGAGCCAGTCTGACCATTGATGGTGGCTACGTCGCATAATCGAAATTGGATCTACTGAAGGAGAGCGTATGGCGCGGTCAAAAGAGTTCGACAAGAACACGGCATTGCACAAGGCCATACGCCTCAACAAGGATTTGACGGCACATCCACCGACGAGCTTATGCGAGTCATGGACGTTGGTCGGCAGAGTATGTATGACACCTTCGGTGATAAACGAGCGTTGTTTCTGAGAGCACTCGAGACATACGTTAACGAGAGTGTCAACACTATCCGTGACGCGCTGGAGGGCCCCTGGCGCCCGGCGCTTGCGGCGGTACAAAAGCTCTTGTCAGCTTCGCCGAACGCAAAGACTTGTCGAGCACGGAAGGCTGTATGGGCATCAACGCAGTATGTGAGTTGGGCAGCGGGATACGGAGGTAAATCAAATCGTCCGCGAGGCAGCGTGAAGTGTTGATGGTTGTGAGTCCCGCCAGTAATGAGCGCCGCCTTGCCGGCAAAAGTTAGGTCGGGTGGTTCCGAACTCCATTTCATGAATTCATCCTCTGGAATGCCGGTTGTTGATTTTTTATGAGCAGTTCGCAGATCAATTGCTGCAGACTTCGAAGCTGTCTCTGCCACTCTTCGTCAGACTCGCGTGAATACCGCACCCTCGCCACTGCTAGAATTCTTATTGAGACAGAGCCTAACGTGTTGCCCACTCTGATTAACGATCCGACATGTAGATCGCTTTTGTTTCGAGGTATGAGTACAGTCCTTCCACACCGCCTACTCGTCCATAACCCGAGTGCTTAAACCCGCCGAATGGGATGGATGGTTGGAGGTTGAAACCATTCACCGTGATGTTGCCGGTGCGAATCTTTCGCGCGAAGTTAGCGGCACGCTGGGAGTCCTTCAAATGAACCGAACCATTCAACCCGTAGGTGGAGGCATTCGCAATGCGGACAGCATCCTCCTCGTCGTCATACGGGATGACGCAGACGACAGGACCGAAGATCTCCTCCTGTGCGATCACCATGTCACTTTGGACATCGTCGAATATGGTCGGCTCAACGTAGTAACCCTTCGCGAATCTGAGATCTCGACCACCGCCACGTACCAGTCTGGCACCAGCTTCCTTACCTTTTTCGATATAGCCGAGAACACGGTCGAGTTGGCGACGGATGGATAGCGGGCCCAGCTGGGTCTCTGAATCCCATGGATCGCCAACCCGCATCTGCCCAACTGCGGCGGAGTATGGAGCAGTGATCTCTTGATGACGCGAGCGTGGGACGAGAAGGCGAGTGAGTGACAAGCATCCCTGACCAGAAAAGTACATCGAGATCGGGACTACACTTTGGAAGGCGAGATTTAGATCGGCATCTTCCAGGAAGACCGCGGCGGATTTTCCCCCAAGCTCCAGGCCAACACGCTTCAGACTTTCCCCAGCGACGGAAGCAATATGACGGCCAGCCAACCCGCTGCCTGTGAAGCCGATCTTGTCGACTCCCTTATGTCGAATCAGATAGTCACCCGTTTCGCGACCCGCAGATACAACGTTCAGCACGCCCGGAGGTAAGCCAATCGTCTGGGCGCACTCGGCCAATAGCAACGCTTCAAGGGGAGCTTCGGGTGCAGGCTTGAGCACGATCGTACAGCCGGCAAGCAAAGCAGGTGCGATAGCAAAGGACATCAGAATGAGGGGCGCATTCCAGGGAACAATGATTGCGGCCACCCCTAAAGGCTCCTGTCGCACCTCAGCATATCCCGCAGAAAGTGCACGATCCTCAACAAAGGGATAGGTCTCTCCGTGTGAGGCGTAATGCGAATAGATCGTCGGAATGAAGGGCGCATTCACCCCGGTGAAAGATACTGGCGCACCAACTTGTGCTGTCCAAACCTTGGACAGAAGGGGTTCACGACGGGCCACCTCCTCACCTAGCGCAGCAATGTAGCGGCTTCGCTCGATCGGACTCATCCGTATTTCGAAAAGGAAACGACCGTACGCGTGCGAGCCTACCTTGATTCGGCAATGGTCGCCTGGCTCTTCGAGGAAAACCCGATTGCCTGATCGGCGGCAACCGTCTCTAGCGCTTGCGATGCGGATTCGGATAGGGAGTTCCTCTGGAGCAGACCGCACCACCATCGCAGAAATTTCCAGATGAATTGAAACGTAACAGAGAAAAGCAAACACGGGATAGCGCCAGATGGATTCTGATGGGTTCAGGACGATTGGCCAATTCCAGTTGCACAGCGGTGGTATCCGGTGCGAAATGGATGGGGACGAGTTGTCTCAGGAGGAAGATTATCTTGCAGGATGCAGCGAGAATGCCGGTTACCAAATCGGAAAAGAAAGTCCGGGCGCTGGGCGCCATGGAACGCTTGTTCTGGTTCATGGATCAAAACCATCCGGCCCACCTCACGGTGACTGCCGAAATCAAAGGCTTTACAAAGGTGCAGAGCTGGAGGGATGCGCTTGATGCAGTGCAGAGACGTCATCCCATCCTCTCCACCTCGATCAATAAAAACGAGGAGGGTCAGCCGGCTCTGTATCAGGTTGATGCAGTGCCAATACCACTTCGAGTCGTCGACGGAAGTGTCCAGGGACACTGGGAGTTGGAGGTGGACCGTGAGATGGCGGTTCCGTTTACTCCGGAGCAAGCACCTCTTATCAGGAGCGTGCTAATCCATAAGCCGCAGTCTGCTGTTCTCATCTTGATGCACATCATGCTATCGCTGACGGAATGACGCTCGTCTTTTTGATCCGCGATCTGCTTCAGGTGCTCTCTGGTGGACAAATTGAGGCTCTCTCATTCGGTAGCTCAGCG
>Ga0193753_10001762_pt1 | contig 18120 bp, 12 predicted proteins | sample H1c2metaG_FD_144925 | JGI IMG/M metagenome (GOLD analysis project Ga0193753, IMG submission 144925) | Soil microbial communities from a riparian zone of the East river system, Colorado, United States - H1c2 | ecosystem: Environmental > Terrestrial > Soil > Riparian zone | place: USA: East...
CAACCGCCCTCCCGGCGGCCCCGAACGCTTGGATGGTGTTGATGACGATGACGAAGTGATCGGGGCCGCCGGGAGGGCGGTTGACCGGTCTGCAATTCGGTGCTCGAACGTCGGTATGTCAGCTGCATCGAAGGACGCCGATCGCGCGCCAGGGCAAAACGAGCTCGTCGACGAGTTCCTCAAACACGCGTGTCTGTCGTACGGCAACGACGATTGGCCGAGCAAGTGGCGCCGCGCCGAGCGACTGCGTGCGCAACATCCCGAGCTCGCACGTGCGAATCTATTCACCGCCGCCGTCAGCGGCGAGCTCGCGCACGTCCGGTCGCTACTCGCAGCCACACCCGCACTCGCTTCACAGCCGGGCGGCCCGCAACAATGGCCACCGCTCGTCTTCGTGTGTTACGGGCGGATCGAAAATCCGGCTGCCGTCGAGATCGCGACCGCGCTCCTCGACGCCGGCGCCGATCCGAACGCGCGTTTCGTGATGGGAGACGCCGACTATAACTTCACCGCACTCACGGGTGCGATTGGGCACGGCGAGCTCGGCCAACCCGAACACCCTCAGGCGAACGCGCTCGCTCGGCTACTCCTCACGCGCGGTGCGAAGCCGGACGACGCGCAAGCACTCTATAACACACACCTCGAGCGCGACGACCCACACTGGCTCGAGGTGTTGTTCGAACACGGGCTCGACCCCGAGGCACGCGTGAACTGGACGAGCGCGGGCGAGCCGGCGCGGGTTCTCGACTATCTGATCCCTCAAGCCGCTGCGAATGGGCACATCCAGCGTTTGCGAAGCTTGCTCGACCACGGCGCGAATCCGAACGCGCGTAGCACGTACAACCGGCGCAGTTGCTACCAAGCTGCGCTGATCGGCGGTCATACCGAGATCGCATCCCTACTCGTCCAGCGCGGCGCGACACCCGAGCCGGTGACAGGGCGCGACGCGTTCATCGCGGCGTGTGCGCGCAACGACGCCGCCGAAGCGGAACGCTTGCTCGAAGGTCACCGAGACTACCTCGACTTCGCACAATCACTGATCGACGCGGCGAGAGCAGGCAATGTCGCAACGGTCACGCTCTTGCTCAAGCTCGGCATGAACCCGAACGGCGAAGGCATCCACGGTCATCGCGCGCTTCACGTCGGTTGCAAACACCGGGCAGTCACCGATGTCTTGTTCGCGCACGGCGCGGACCCGCGATCGCGCTGCTCCGGTGGATCGGTTGCGGGCTGGGCGCGTCACGGCGCCAAGCTCGACGACGCGCGCTACTACGCCGAGCGCAGCCGGAGCCTGCTCGATGCAGCCCTGAGCGGCCACGTCGAGCTCGCGCGCGAGCTGCTCGAAACGGACCCGGCTTGTGTGAACGAGCGGAGCCCGAGCGGCAATGGACCTCTGCACGAGCTGACCGACGACTTCGACCGCGCGTCCGAGTTGATCGCGCTTCTGCTCGCACATGGCGCCGACACGAGCGCGACGAACCAAGCCGGCGAGACACCGGCCCAACGGCTCAAGTCGCTCGGCCTGGACGAGATCGCGGAGCTACTCGAAACGTCTTCTTAGACGGCGGCGGAGCGGCGGGCGGTTCAGGCAGTACGTGCGACGCGCCGCGACGGAGCGGAAGCTCGGCTCTTCGTTCGCGGCGCGCGCGCCATCTGTTCATCGAGCCCAGCCAGAAGCGCGTTGAACCCGAACTCGGCGAGGCCTTGAACGTCGACCTGCTCGAGATAGGTCGCACCAGCGCTACGCTTGGTCTTTTTCTTTTGCGCGCGCTCGCACTGCGCTTGCAGGCCGATCATGCCGAACATGAATGACTGACACACCATGGTTGCGAGCGGCGCGACGTTGGCATCGACACCCGCTGCAACCATGACCTCGATGCCGTAACGCGCGAGCTCTTCGGTTTGCTTCGTTGGCGGACGCTTGATGATCTGTCCACTCAACCCGGGGTACTGCGACAACAAACGAAATCCGTGCAGTGCGGTCGCCTTTAGCTCACTACGCCAGTCGCGCCCGGATGGTGCCGGACGCGGCACGCGCGAAAGCACCTCATCGGCCACGCGCTCGAACAGGGCGTCCTTGCTGCTGACGTAGTAGTAGACGGCCATCGGCGTGACGCCGAGCTCCTTCGCCAGCTTGCGCATGCTGAAGCGATCCGCGCCGTCGCGACGGATGAGCTCGAGCGAGGAATCGACAATCTGCTGGTCGCTCAGCGCGTCTTGCTCACGCCGCTTGCGCTTGGGGGCACTCAGAGACAGCCTCGCAGTTTTTCGCGCCAATGGACTCTAGTTCTCCAGCCTGTCGGTCGGAAATGCAACTGGCTCGCAAGTCGAACCGACTGAAACAGACACGGACACACGGCTGTTCTTCAGCGCCAATCGGCGCAGCCCCGCGCTCGTTGGCGGGGTTACTAGGTTACTGGGGCGCAACCACCGGGCATCCCAAGATGACGTCCACTCGGGCTTTCGGGTCGGTCCGAACGTCGGTACAGACCGAGCCGCACAACCGGATGCGCGTGACGTCCTCGTTGTATTGCCAGCCCTGCGCCGTGTCGCAGCCGGTGCGATCGTCCTCGGGTACGAGCCGCGCCGTGGTGGAGTCGCCCGACGAGAAGATCACGTTGACGAGCTTCGGATCGAAGTCCTTTTCCTTTGCCGCTGGCAGCGGCAGCTCGCACGTGACGGCCTGACCGGCGATCTGCGCGAGCGCGCTGGATAGACTGGCCGAAAAGTCCGTTTCGCGTGTCATGTCGAAGTGACAGTCACCCCGTTCGGGATCGCAGCCTTCCGGTGCAGTCCCGCCTTTGAGTGCGATCTTCGACAACGACACGCGCGCAGGCTCTGAACCCGGCGCCCCGATTACGAAGGTCCGGATGTCGGAACCCGGCGATGCAGCCCGCGGAACCTCCTCGTCGGTCAACAGCGTCGTGCACTCCGCCGCGGTCGTGCAGCGCGCGGCGTCACCGCACTGCTCGCTCTGGGCTCCGTCGGTGAGCAGCACGACGAAGTCGTTGCCGAGCAACGTGTTCTGCAGTGCGAGCGTGTGCAGGTACTTGTAGGCGAGGATGGTCGCTCCCACGAGCGGCGTTCCCCCGGCGGGTTGCACCTCCTTCAAGCTCGATTCGAGCGCGCTCCGCTGCGTGCTGTCCAGCTCCGCGAGCGGCACCGCAGGGATGGAGCTGACACCGCACATGTCGTCGTTACTGAAGTAGCTGATCGCGACGCGTGCAGCTGCCGGCAGCTTCCCGATCGCGGCCGTGAGCGCGTCGCGCGTGATCTCCCACTTCGAAGCGCGCGAAGCGTCGGCACGCGAGGGCGCGCCTTCACATGCGGTCGACTCGGTGAGCGGCGGCGGATTGCAGGTCATGCTGCCGCTCCGATCGATCACGAACAGGATGTTCGGCGGTAGGACATCGGAGCGCACAGTCGCGCTCGCACAACCGTTACCGAGAATCGCGGCAAGCTGTGGATCGCGCATCGGCCGGGGTGCGCTCATGCCGCTCCCAGCGGCAGGCGCTCGACTGCCGCTCACTCCGGGCATGCCCGCCACGGACATGCCCGCCACGGACATGCCGGCGACGGGCTCCCTCGCAATCGGCTTCCCGGAAGCGCCCGCAGCGGGAGCGCCGATCGCGCTCGTACCGGCGCCGCCTTGAGGTTGCAGCTTCGAATCCGAGGTGCTGCTGCAGGCTGCGACGGCACACAAGCCGATCCAACTCCAAGTCGCGTTGCGGCGCCGACCTTGCGAGTGCGCGTTCACCGCATCCCATCCACGTCCCAAGTGCCGACGCAAGCGCCGAGCGCGGGATCGGAAATCGACCACGTGCCGGCGAGCGCATTGTCTTGGTAGGTTCCCGCGAGCGTGCCTTCGAGCGCGCCGCCCGGGAACAACGGCATCGCAGGATCTCCGACCGTCCAAACACCGTCGAACAGCTGAGCTTCGAAGCGGTTCGTACGGCAGTCGAGCTTGCCGGTCAGCGACGCGTGTGCGCCGATCAGCTCCTCCACGACTGCATCGAACTGACCGTCTTTGATCTCGAGGAACTCACCGTTCATCGAGCGCTCGAGCGTGAGCCTCATCGGCCCGTTGAGCTCGAACATCACGCCGAGCAGCTGTGCGAGCTCGTCTTGCAACGTCATCGTGCACGTGAACGTCCCCGTGTACTCGCCGGGCTCGCACGCGGTACCGACCGGTTGCGACTCGCTCCATTCGAACGTGATGCTGGGATCGGCTGGCGGCTTGGCAGCTGCATTCGTAGGCAACGGCAGCGCGCCGCCGTCTTCGTCCGGCAGGTCGATGACCTCGACCGGCATGTCGCCGAACATCGGAATCGCGGCGTCCGCAGCTGAGCCTGCAGCTGGTGGCTGCGCGCTCGTTCCGGCGGCAGACGCCACTGGTTCGCGTGAGTTGGGCGCGTCACCGCTGCATGCGTGCGCTAGCAGCAGGCTCGCAAGCAAGACATGTCGTCGCCCCGACATAGTCGCTATACATAGTATAGTGAAAGTCCGACATGCAAGATGTCACCGAACGCAGATGAAGCTCTTCGAGCCAGCCGGATACTGATATAGGCCTGCAAAGCACATCTCTTCGAGTGTGCTCCAGGTTCAATTCAAGACCACGAGCGCGAGGGCGCTCAACCGCCGCCCTTCTTCTCGCCGCTCTTCTTCTCACCCTTGAGGCCGCGTTCGATCTTTACGGGGCGCGAAGGCGTGTCTTGGCCTTGATCGTCCAGGCGAACCGCGATCCGAAGCAGCTTCGCCTGATCGGGCGCCTCGCAATGATCGAAGAAGTACCAGACGGTGTCTTCCGCAACGACGCAGCTCGGTTCCTCCCACAGCCCAGGAAAACGCTGCAACTTCGTCGCGGCAGGATTTGCTTTCGCAAAGCTCGTGTAGGGATCGCCAACGCCGACGCCCTGCTCCGTCTTCGGACGCGGGTCAGTGATCACGATCATGTCGATCGGAAGTTTGCCGGCGCGTGCGAGACCGACGGCGCGCTGGATGATTTTCGCGGGTGCCTCGGAGCCCGGGTGGTCGTAGCCCCACTTCGAAAACGGTCCGCCCTTCACGTACGCAACTGCCGGCGGATCCGTGAACTGAAAGCCCTCGAGCGGCTGCGCGTCCGCGTAAAATGTAGTCGCGTAGCTCGCCTCGAACCTGCCAGCCGGCTCCGGAACCGCAACACCGAGCACCAACGTCCCCACGCCTCGCGCAGTCACTTTCCACGCGACGTCCGCTGCCGCTGAGGGCGGCAGGTTGGCCGGCGGCGGGACGACTGGCTTCACTAAGCTCGAGTTGTCTGCGGACGGCGCCGCATGCTTCTCGCCTCCGCATGCGAACGCGTACGAGACTGCGACAAAAACGACACCACATCGAGCAAGGTTGGCCATCACCACCACATTAAAACAGCACTAGCTTTTTTGAAGTACGCGTCGTGGCGCGCTTCCTTGCCGTTCCATACATCGAAGTGGCCGGTCGCGTCACGCCAACCGCGTACGTCGAACATGATCACGCCGCGCTTGTTCGTGACCGCGAGAAACGCTTCCGGCCCCGAGGCGTGAAGCTTCGGCTCCCCGTACCTCGCTTCGAGATACCTCCGCATCTCGCGAACTCGAAACGCGTAGAACTTCCCGTCTCCGCCGCTCACCGTGTTCAAGCCCGGGTAGTGAGCCGGAATCGGATGCCCCGAGTAGTTGAACGCGTGACTCAAGCGAATCGTGCACGTGTTCTCGATCCAGCCCGCATCGACCTTCCCGCCGATCGCCTTCTTCACGGCTGCTGGCTCGTGATCCGCCGGGTAGTTGTCCCACATGCTTTGAAACGCGGGGAAGCGGTTGGTGCTGAGTCGCTCGAGCGGTGCAGTCTCACGGCGGTCGACCGGCGAGAGAAATTCCGATGAGACGAAGCCACCGGTCGAAAGCTCGCGCCAACCGTTGCGCGCAGGCACTGGCAAGATGTCGACGATTTCGCCTCGCTCGACGACGCGCATGATCGACGCACTCAGCCGAGGTGCAGCGCGCACGTTGAGGCTGGTCTGCTTGGTCGTAACTACGTATTTCATCTTTCTTCCTACAGCGGGTTCGTGGCCATCCTCATGGATGACAAGAGCTGGCAAAGCGACGCAACGAACCGCTCGGAAACGACCACTCCGGCGTCTCGAGCGATCCGTCCGCCGGCGCGCGATACCAGGGGCCGAGCTTTGGTTCGCCCGCGTTGATCAACACGTGCATGTCCTGCGCGGGCATGTAGCTCTGCGCGATCAGAAAGATGCGTTCGCCCGCGGAGTTTTCCGCGACGTCGAGCACGAGCACTGCGTGCCCGAACCGGCCGCCGCGCGCGCCTTCGATGTAGACGTCACCCGCCGTGATCGCGCGTGGAGCACGCACGGCTTGCAGCTCACGCGCGAGCGATGCGGTGTTCGCGATGCCGAACACGCGATCCAGATACGTGCGAAAGCCGGTCCAGCTCGAATCGGGAGAAGCTTGGGCTGTCCACGGTGCACCCCTGCCCGCCGGCGGCCGCAAACCACGACGATACGACGCGTACGGCATCGCATCCCCGCTGACCGCGCGAAAGCAGATGTCTTCGGCCTGGCCGTTCGCGAACAGATACTCCGCGCGCAGTCGCATCACTGCGTCGGCGCACTGCTGAAGGTCCCGCTTGCCCGAATCGATCGCGATCACCGCGACGTGCAGGTTCTGCCGCGGCTTCGCGCGACCGTCGTACAAGTGGACGACGCTGCGGCCCGGCTCGAGCGGAAGCTCGCGCAGCCAGGCACCGAAGCTGCCCGCGGGCAGTGATGCGCGTTGGTAGCCGGGCGGAGGCGCGATGCGATCACGCAGCGATTGCGTGTCTTGCTGGTGCGGCCAGGCGTAGCGAGAGGTCGGCGCCGCCGCGAGCTGCGCTACTGCCGCCGCAGGCTGCCGGGCGGGAACCGGTGCGCTCACGTCTGCTGGCGCCCCTGCCGCCGACGACGGCGAAGCCAGAGCCGGCGTGGTCAGGTTCGCCGGCGCGCCCCCGCGACACTCCGGCACCAACAGCTCCGGCCGATACTCGAAGTGCATCGTATCGTAGTGGTTCCAGCGCCCGCCCCAAATGAAACCTTCGCGCTCGAACGCAGCGACGATCTCGAGCGGCATCCGATTGCGATACTGCACCGGCGGCTCCACGCCACGTTCGCGCCAGCGCCAGTAATCGGCGAGCTTCGGCGCGATGTCGATCGCAATCCCATAGCTGTGCGCGCTGCGGCGTTCGGTTCCAGCGATCGATCGGAAGTTGAACGTTCCGGCGAGCTGCGAAGCCTGCGCGCGAACCTGGGGCGTCAGCTTCTCGATCGCCTCCGACACCGCGCGCAAACGCGCATCCACACCATTGACCGTCGTGATCTCGACCTTGCGGCCACCGTCACGAGGCAACCACGACACGGTCGCGAAGTGCGAACGCACCTGAGCCGAGGTCACCCCGTACATCGCATCGAACAGCGGTTCGTATCGCACCCGCCCCGGCTCGCTGTTCGGACCAGGCGGGATCGACGGCATCAACGCGTACGGCTCTGCCATCGTGTCCTGCAAATCGGGATTCTCGAGCCGCTGCTCGTAACTCTTCGTGCGGCCATCGTCGTACGGGAAGCTCGTCCCGTTGCACATCACCGCCGCAGTTTCGGTAACGGAACAGACCTGCTGCGGATACGCGACGCGCAAGCAACGCAAACCGGTCGGAATCGAAGTGCTGGCCGATTCGCCATTCGATCCGCGAACGAGATAGCGCGCGTCGTGACCCGCTTGGCTCGCTACGGGCCACGTAAACAGCATCCCCACGAACGCGCAAAGTACGCTGCGCCTCATCGCTAGTCATACTAGTTCACATGTCGGGGGGACACCACGCTGCGCTACACTCGCAGCCATGATTTCCCGTTGCGACTTGGTGCACGGATTTTGCGTTGTCGCATGGGCCCTCGCATGTGCGAGCTGCTCGAGCTCGAACAACCCTTCTCCACCGAGCGGCGCTGCCGCTACTGGCGGCGAAACTGCGGGAACTGTCGGCGCAGGTGGCAACGCCGGCAATGGCGGAACTGCGGCGGGCACTTCGGGCACAGGGACTTCCGGCTCTGCCGCGGCAGGTCGCGGCGCCACCGGAGCAGGTACCGGTGCGAGTGCGGGGAATGCTGCTGGCGCTGCAGCCGTTGGCGGCGGCGGCTCGAGCGGCGCGGGCGGGACCAGCGGCACTGGAGGCACGATGTCGATTGCGGCAACCGAAACAGTCTTCGTGAGCGGATACGGGTCGGACATCACGGTCTTCGGTTTCGATACGAAGACTGGCGCAATGACGAAACGCAGCAGCGTGAGCGGCGGAACCTCACCGAGCTATCTGGCGTTCGCGCCCAGCCTCAAGTTCGCGTACGCGGTCAACGAGGCCGATGGCGCGAATAGCAAGGTCGTGGCGTTCTCGGTCGAAGCGAAGACCGGCAAGCTCACGCAGTTGAACAGCTCAGTCACCGGCGGCAGCGGCGCGCCGCACCTCGCAGTGCACCCGAGCGGCAAGTGGGTCGTCGTGGCCCATTACAACAGCGGGCAAGTGACGGTCCTGCCGATCGCCGACAACGGTCAGGTTGGCGCAGCCGGAACTCCGGACAAAGGCCCGAACAACGGCTGCGAAAACGCGCACCAAGCGGTGTTCGACCGCAGTGGTGAGCATCTGCTCGTGCCGTGTCTCGGGAGCAACTACGTCATCCAGTACAAGTTCGCGAACGGTGTGCTCACTTACAACGATCCGGCGACCGTCCCGGTGATGGGCGGCCCGCGGCACCTCGCATTGGATCCGGACCAAACGCACGCATACGTGCTCTCCGAGCTCGAGAGCCTGATCACCTCGTTCAAGTACGACGCTGCGACCGGCAAGCTGACTGACCCGCAGACCATTAACAGCTTCGAGACGATGAAAGGCGCAAGCGGGCATATCGTCGTGCACCCGCGCGGGAAGTGGCTCTACGCGTCGAATCGAACCGAGAACAGCATCGGACTGTTTTCGCTGGACGCGGACAGTCGGCCGCACCCGGTGAGTTTTGTTAAGGACATGATCGCCACGCCGCGCGACTTCAGCGTCGATCCCTCGGGCCAGTGGCTACTCTCGGCAAATCAGGCCGGCGCTCAGAACGTGTTGGTGTTCCGGATCGATCCGAGTGCTGGGGGTCTGACACGAATGTCAGTCGTGGCTGTTGGAAGTCAGCCTACGTTCACGCAGGCATTGGTTCTCGAATAGTCGGCTGCGCGTATCGAGCCTGGTTCTGAACGTAAAGCGCACAGTGAAAGCACCGACTGTTTGATCGACGACTACGAGCGTGTGCGCCTTGTTGGCGCGATTAGTTGAGTCGACAGTCGACCGTTTCCGGCTCGCAACGACTTAGCGACAACGGCGTTCTACTTCACATCCCGTCAATCCAGGCGTTTCGCCGTGCGTTGTGCTTTGTTATGGTTCGCTGCAGGGGGATGTGGTGTGAGGAACGAGCTATCTCCAATGACGTTATCGAGTTCGGAGAGTGAGTCCGCGGCGGACGCGGAAGTTACGACCGAAACCGATCGCACATCGTCGGTCACATCGCGCCGTCTCGCGCGCATTCTCGAAGACGGGCTGCAGTTCGGGAAGTATCGCGTCATTCGTTTGATCGCGATCGGCGGCATGTCCGAGATTTACGAGGCCGAGCACATCGCGCTCGATAAACGCGTTGCGCTAAAGGTGATGCGGCGCGATCTCGCCGAGAACGCGACTGCACGACAGCGCTTCATTACAGAAGGCGTCAACGCCGCGCGCTTGCGCCATACGAATGTTGTCGACGTCACGGATGTCGGTGAGGTCGACGAGCTTCCATTCCTCGTGATGGCGTTGCTCGACGGTGAAGATCTCGGGCGCATCTACGACCGGCAGGGCCGAATCCCGATCGAAGAGATCGTGGATCTGTTGTTGCCCGTCGCGTCTGCGGTCGCGCTCGGTCACGACAAGGGTGTCGTCCACCGCGACCTCAAGCCGGACAACATCTTCCTGCACCGCGAAGGCTGCCGGATGATCCCGAAGGTTTTGGACTTCGGGGTTTCGCGCGTGATGACCGCGCGGCGTATCACGCTGAACTCGAGCGTGTTTGGCACGCCGCACTACATGGCTCCGGAGCAAGCGCGCGGTGGCCCGACGGACGCGCGCACGGACCAGTATTCGCTCGGTGTGATTTTGTATGAAGGCGTGACGGGTCGGTTGCCGCGCGATTCGTCGAATCCGATCGAGTTGCTGCACGCCGTCGCGTACGACTCGTTTCGTCCGCCGTCGGAGTACTCCGAAATTCCACCTGGGCTCGAAGCGGTGATCTTGCGCGCGATGGCGAGTGATCCCGTAGAGCGGTTCGAGTCGATGCGCGAGCTCGCAATCGCGCTACTTCCGTTCGCGAGTGACGCAGCTCGCGAGTACTGGAGCTTGGAGCTCGCCTCGACGATCGTGGTCGATACGAGTGCCCGTTTGCCGCAGACTGCGCGGCATCCGTCGCCGACTCCCGCAACGCTCGCGCGGTTGACTCGGCCGAGCATGCGAATGACTACGCCGTCGCGGCACGGAGAGATCGTAGTTGCGCGCGCAACGATTTCTCGTGCATTGCCGCCACCACCGCCGCCGCCGCGGTCGCGCACGATTACGCCGTTGCGCATCATGGCGCATGCGCGCGCGATGAATGAGTTCGAAGCGGCGCTCGCGCTGCATCGGAAGCGGCGGGCGCGGTCGCTTTTGACGGGTGCGGCGACGGGCCTGTTGCTCGGCGCTTCGATCTTTGGGTTTTGGTTTTGGCGGCAGGGGCCCAATGCCCCGGTCGTGACGGCAGGCACGCGCAGCCGTGACTCGAACGAGTTCTTCGATGTCTCGGTCGAAGCTGCTCCAGCCCACGCCACGATCGTCGTCGATGGCAGCACGGTTGCGACGGGGCTGTTCGACAGGCGCTTCAAGCGAGACGGAGTCGAGCACGAGCTGCGTGTGAGTGCTCCGGGGTGGACCGTCGAAACGGTGAAGTTCCGCGACGCGCCGCCACCGAAGACAATTCGATTGGAGCGCGCCGTGGAGGAGCAGGTCGCGGCTGCGACGCCCAATCCTCAAGCGCCGGTCGCGCAGCCGTCTGGAGCGAAGGTGTGGCGAGGGTCGCGGCGTGTGCCGGGTGCGGTGCCGCCGTCAGCGGCATCCGCTGACGGCCAGTCGCACCAACGTGTCGCGCCGTCTGAGGCGGTGCAGCCCAAGAGCGACGCGACGGGCGCAACGCCTCGGGTCGCGATTGCGGGTGATTCGACGAACGGATCGCCGCACGTCGCGGTGGTGGATCCGGGGCGGCCGCGTGTCCGAATTGTCGACGAGTACGAGCCGAAGGTGCGCGTGGTCGAATAAACAGCGAGCCGCGTTGGAGGCCCGCACCCCGCAGCGACAAGCGCTCGAACCGCGCAGTCCCACTGACCGCAGCCGGCCTCACGTTCACGCGTGCCCACCCGGCCCATGATCACACGCCCGGGCACGCCCTTCGTAAATGTACGTCGAGACCTTCGGACCCGGCAGGTAGTAGTTGTTCAGCTCGTCGACGCAAAACCCGGCACTCCGCAACCGGTCCGCGATCGATCGATTCAACTCGCAGCCTCCGAGCAACCGCCGATGCATCGGCGTCAGACGGTCCTGCCACGCAGCAACCCCAGCATCCGGACTGCGGCCATGCTCCAAGAAGTGAAACGTTCCGTTCGGTCGCAACACGCGATGCAATTCGCGCAACGTCCGGTCGAGGTCCGGCACTGTGCACAACGTAAACGTGCTGAGCGCGCAATCCACACTCGAGTCGGGCAGCGCGAGGTTCTGGCCATCGAGCCCGCTCCACTCGATCGGAAACGGCGATGCAGCGATACGAAAGCGCGCGAGCTTCTTTCCAGTCGCCGATGGATCGACAGCGTGAAGCTTCGTCACGCTCAGCGGCAAGTGCGGCAAGTTGAGACCGGAGCCAAAGCCGATCTCGAGCACCTCACCGTGCAAACCGCTCGCGACACGTTCGCGAACCTGATCGATCGGCGCGCGACTACATGCAAAATCGATCAGACGCGGAAGAACTTGTTCGCCGTAAAAGCTCATGGTCGGACGAAGCATCGATCGTTCGCAACGATCGGACAAGTCGGCTCGTCACCTCGTGCAGCACGGGGTCACAAGGGCGCACGCTCGCACTCGAGCAGGCTACGGTAATACTGATACGTCGGTCCACCGCGAGCTTTCAGTGACGCCGCCAGCGACAGAGTCTCGTACGCGCGCAACAAACGCAGCACTTGCGCCTCTTGCGGTTCGAGCTCGCGCAGTTGCGCGTCGATCGCTTCCACTTGTTCGTCCACTTCATTCAGCTCGAGCGCATCGGCACTACTGTCGAGGACGGCCGTGATCGCCTTCCCGTTCTTCTGAACGGTCGCCGCGAACTCGCCATGATACGGATCGTCGAGAATTGGCCAGCGTCCGAGCAACTCGCCGGACAGCTTGCTGATCGCACGATCGCGCGCCGTATCCGCGGAACCCAGCCGCTCATCGAGCGCATCGAGCTTCGCGCTCAGCTCTTTCCAGCGCTGTTCGGCTTTCGCGCGCGTCGGCAGACCGAGACGCTTTCCGAGCAGCGCGACCACCGCGGCGTCTTCGGGCAGAGCCGCCGCGCTGGGATTGCCGCGACGATGCTCGACCTCTCGCAGGTAGCGCTCGGAAGTCGTCGTGGGAACGTCGATCGATGCCGACACGATCCGCGCGCGAGTGTGTGCTTCGAGCAAACCGATGCGACCGTCACCGTTGAAATCGATCTCGGTCGAAGGCAGTGTTTTCCCGTTTCGATCTTGCCCGAGCAGCGCGTGCAACACGTGCACGCTGTAGCCCTCTTGTGCGCCTCGATCCGGATTCGGATCACAACCGCTCGTCTGGCGATCCCACGGCCCCGCGAACAAGCCGCAGCGGGGCGCACGCGAAGGGCCCCGCGCCGGATCGGCGTTCGCGAATGCGAGGTCGCCGAACCCTCCCGAGTAGCAGCTCGCAACGAGCATGCGCAGCGGACGCGGATGCGCCTCGTGGATCTCGGCGACGCGCTTGACGCTGAGCATGTCGCCTCCCCAGAGGTCGACGTAGTTCTCGCGCGCACGATCCCCTTGTTCGCCGTGCGCGGCGACGTATACGAGCAGAGGATCCTTGCCGTTCTCGAGCGCACGGGTGAGCGCTTGATCGATGTTTGCGAGCGTCGCCGGTGCAGCTGACAGCGTCGTGCGGCGATACTGACTTTGTCGCCCTGCGCGTGGCGCGAACAAGTCGCCGAGTCGCGCCAAGACCGTGCTCCCATCCGCGAGCGGATTGGTCGACCGGACGCTGACGGCGTCGGCGCCTCCCGCAAAGAACATCGTGCCTGGGCCCGGGAGCACTTGCTTCGCGAGCAGCATGTCTTGTTCGAGCGAGACTTCGGTGTATTCGGGCGTCGATCCGCCACCGATCGCGAGATAGCGCGAGGGCGGCGTTTCGGTGCGAGTCGCACTTGCGAGCCGAGGTTCGCCGGCGCCGACCTCTGGGTCGGTCGCGCGTGCGGACGGAGGCGGGACGGCGCGAGTTGCACCGGCGAACGAGGCGAGCCCGAACGCGGTGAGGGCAATAGTCGTCAGGAGGACTGGCGGGCGCTTCACGGCTCCGAAGAGCATAGCAAGTCGCGAAGGTTGCTGGAGCTTCGAGTCGGCTCCCGGAGACCCGCTCAAATGATCGAGAGCCGCCGGACCATCTTCTTCGCGAGCTCGTGATCCGGCTCCTTGAACCGCGGGGCGGCGTCGAGCGTCAACTGCGCTTTCTCATATCCGTAGATGTCGTGGAGCGACTGAAAGATCCCCGGGCCCGCCGAAACCTCGACATCGTGCGGCGTGTACTGCCCCGGATGCGCGTAGCCGGACGCGTGCGTCACCGCCATCAACTCGTTGCGAAACGAGTGCAGGTAACCCTCGATCCGGCGTGCGCCCACCTCCGGAACCATGCCGCGTTGCAACCACCAGCGCTGCGTTGCGACACCCGACGGGCAATTCCCGGTGTGACACTTCTGCGCCTGAATACATCCGATCGAGAGCATCGTCTCACGCGCAGCCGCGATCAGATCCGCGCCGAGTGCCATCGCAACCACGGCGCGATCCGGAAAGCCGAGCTTGCCCGAGCCGACCCACACGAGCTCGCTCGCGATCCCCGCGTCCGCAAAGATCTTGTACACGCGCGTGAACCCGAGCCTGAACGGCAGCGACACGTGATCCGAGAACGTGAGCGGAGCAGCACCCGTACCGCCCTCACCACCGTCGATTGCGATGAAGTCCGGCCCGCGCCCGTCGTTACGCATCCGCTCTGCGAGCTCGACGAAAAAGTCGAGATGCCCCACCGCGCTCTTGATCCCAACCGGCAAGCCGGTCACGCGCGCAATGTCCTCGATGAAGTCGATCAACGTCGCGGGATCACGAAACGCAGTGTGCCCATTCGGACTGATGCAATCCTCCCAAGGCGTAACACCACGAATCTTCGCGATCTCCGGCGTCACCTTGGCCCCGGGCAACACGCCACCCTTCCCGGGCTTTGCACCCTGACTCAACTTGATCTCGATCAACTTGATCTGCGGATATTCGCGGCACTTCGCCGCCAGCGCATCGAGCGAGAACGAGCCATCGGGTTTGCGCGCGCCGAAATAACCGGTCCCGACCTGCCAGCACAGATCCGCGCCGTGCAAATGATGCGGCGAAACGCCGCCTTCACCGGTGTTGTGAAAGACGCCCGCAGCCTTCGCGCCCATGTTCAGCGCGCTGATCGCGTTTTGTCCGAGCGCGCCGTAGCTCATTCCCGACACGTTGATGATCGACGGCGGCCGCCACGCGCGCGCTCGACCATGCCGTTCGCCCACGACTTTTGTGCACGGAATCTCGACGTTGTTGTCGTGCTTCGAACCGCGAAACGCCAGCTCGCCATACGGGATGACGGCGTGTTTGATGATCGGATAACCGATCCCGTAGATCTGTTCGTCAGTACCGAAACCGAAATAGTTGTTACGCCGATCGGCCGACGCGTAGATCCACTCGCGCTCACTACGACTAAACGGCAACTCTTCCCGATTGCTCGCGACGAGGTACTGCCGAATCTCTGGTCCGATCTCGATCAGGAAGTACCGCAGGTGCCCGAGCAGCGGAAAGTTTCTTAAAATCGCACGGTCTTTCTGCACCACGTCGTAGATCACGACGCTGCATAGGACCACGAACAAAAACAGTCCAAACCAAGCCCATAAAGTCACGTCGCAAATACTCCGGTAGAGGCCGAGCCTGCCCGCGAGCGCTGCGTCTGTCCAGCTGGTGCCGCTAGTTCATCCGTCGGATCACATGCGAACCGGCCGACGACATCGCCACCGATTGTCTGTGCGCAAGGCCCAGAGATCGACCCTGACGAGTGATCCACAGGTTAATTCGCGGTGTAGACTGCAAGTGCGCCGTCGAGCTGTCGGCTCGATACGAAGTGGTAACCGAGGCATGAAGCCCCACTCAGAGCTCACAGTCGCTCACGGTGCTCCTGTCGGAAACCCGACGGCTGTAATGATCGTGGAAGACGAGCGCATCTTCGCGCGCGACCTCCAGCAGCAGCTGCGTTCGCTCGGTTACGACAGCAGTGCGAGCGCTGCCTCGGGAGAGGACGCCATCGCGCTCGCGCGGCAACGCAAGCCCGATGTCGTGCTGATGGACGTGCGCATCAAGGGCGCGATGGATGGTGTTGCGACGGCGGAGCGCATTCGTGCGATGCACGACGTGCCGGTGATTTTTCTAACCGCCCATGCGGACGATACGACGCTCGGCCGCGCGAAAAACACGCGGCCGTACGGTTACTTGTTGAAGCCGATCAAGCCTGCGGAGCTCAAGACCACGATCGAGATTGCGATCGCGAAACATCGGGCAGAAATCGAGCTGCGGTCGATGAACACCGCACTTCAATCCGAGCGCGATCGATCGGCGGTGTTGCTCGCGCAGCTGGCAGCGGCGGTCGAACATCTCACTTGTGGTGTCGCCGTCACGAACAGCGACGGCAAGGTCGTCGTCATCAACCAACCGATGCTCGAGATCTTTCGGGATCCGCGGACCCCCGAGGCTGCTGTCGGCTGCAGTGCGTTCGAGATTATCGCCCGAGCGCCGGCCGCGCTCCAGAATTTTCCGGTGTTTCGCCAGCGCATCATCGACATCGCCATCGAAGCAAAGCCGGTGTTGCGTGATCGCATTCAGTTTCGCGACGGCCGCGTCTACGAGCGCGACTTCACGCCGGCGGTGCTCGATGACGACGCGGTCGGGCACGTCTGGTGTTACTACGACGTCACCAGCGTCGAGAAGCAGCGCGAGATACTCGAACAGCGTGCGCATTGCGATCCACTGACGGGTATCGCAAATCGTTTGGGCTTCGAGATCATGCTCGGGCGTCGAATCGCGATCGGTGAACCGTTTGCGTTGTTGTTCATCGACCTCGATGGTTTCAAGGCGGTCAACGATCGGCTCGGTCACGGCGCGGGCGATGCGGTGTTGCAAGAAGCAGCAGCGCGGCTACGGGGTGCGTTGCGTGGCAGTGACGACATCGCGCGTTTCGCGGGCGACGAGTTCGTGGGTTTGGCGACCGCAGTTACGAAGCCGAATCTAGCTGCGGTGATTCGGAACGTGCAGCACGCGTTGTCGTTCGAGTTCGTGCGGACCGAGGGCACCGCGGCAGTCAGCGCAAGTGTCGGCGCATCCCTGTTCCCGGAGGACGGCATGGACGCCGAAGCGTTGCTGCGTGTGGCCGACCAGGCGATGTATGCGGTGAAGCAGTCGTCGCGGGGCGGCCGTTAAAGCGCGTCCCAAAAAGCGAGCTTTCGCCCTAGTTGTGTCCCGAAGCTGAGAGCGGCGGGTTCATCCCGAGGCGCAGCGCTCGGCGGCGGTCCGACATGCCACGACGTGGCAGTGAGTGTCCCGTGGCGTGGCCGCGCAGCGCACTCGTAAGCCCCCACGACTCCACTACAATCGCCCCGTTCATAGTGCCGGCTGCGAGTCGTGTGCGTGTTTGGATTGTCGTTCCGACGGCGACACATGAGGGGTCACCATTCGGCTTGTAGGATGGCTCAATCGGAGTGCGTTCGGGTTGCACTCTCGGTCATTGGGTGTGAGCTTATTTCACTAACTGGCGGCACACAGCGAGAGACACGCTGGCTCCGCTCGTTCACAGAGCTGGTTCGTACCGCGACGAGGTTTTCCAGGTATGCGTAGAAATCAATGTTTGTGGCTTGGTCTAGGAAGTCTGGTTGCTCTGATGGCGGCCTGTGACGATGGTGCGACCACACCGCCGCCGGCGTCGAATACGGCAGCTGGCACGGGCGTCACCGCGGGCACCGGTTCAGCTGGCACTCCGACCGCGACTGCGGGCACGGGGACCACGACTGGGACGGCTGGAACTGGCGTCGCGGGTAGCTCGACGGCGGGTACCGGCGCAGCGGGTTCCTCCACTGCCGGAACGACCGCGACTGCGGGTACGGGCGCGGCTGGGATGAGTGTGGCTGGAACGGGTGCCGCGGGTGCGACGCCGGGTTCAACGCCAGGCTTTGCGATGTGTGGCGGCGCGCCGAAGACGGGCGAGTGCAAGACCAAGGCCCCAGGCATCTACGCGATGAAGACCGAGGTCGACGTCTGGTACATGGATGAGGTCAACGGGCAGCTACCGTTGTTCGATCCAGGTCGGTCGAAGATCACGATCTACTTCCGCGGAACGATCAGCGATGTGTGTGAAGACGGCAGCAGCGGCAAGGCGTTGATGCATCCGTGTGGCACGCGATTGCCACCGCTCTATGCTGACGTCAACGGCGGCGTCATTCAGATCGAGTTCCCGGATGAGCTCTGGGACAAGCCGATGATCCCCGACTACGCCGCGGTCGGTTCGACCACGGGTTTCGGCGTTGGCGATACGCTCAAGATTTCGAAGACGGCCGGTCTGGTCGGAATCGACCTCATGGCAGTTGATGCGGCTTGGCCCTCTTACACGGCGACCACGACGTTCGCGTGTAAGGCCGGTACGGGTGCCCTGTGCTTCCCCGACATG
>Ga0193753_10001763_pt1 | contig 18120 bp, 15 predicted proteins | sample H1c2metaG_FD_144925 | JGI IMG/M metagenome (GOLD analysis project Ga0193753, IMG submission 144925) | Soil microbial communities from a riparian zone of the East river system, Colorado, United States - H1c2 | ecosystem: Environmental > Terrestrial > Soil > Riparian zone | place: USA: East...
GTCTGTACAATGGGATACGGAACCGAAAAATTTGTAAAACTCATAGTGTTTCTTTTACACGAAGGCGCAATATAGAAATTAATTCCCAATAGGAGGCATAGGCGATGTTGGCCGGGTTATTCTATTTGTGGGAAGAGGCCTTCGTTTTGGCGGGTTTTGGTTTAAGATCTTTCTTCCTTATATAGGTGCCGTCGAAGGCGCAACGAAGTCCGCGATGGGCTCCACAGCCTTCGAGTTCCTTGACGACGACTGCACCGGCAGTAAAATGAAATTGTAATCCGCATGGATCGCCTGCCTCGTGGTACTCCGCGATCCCGTTTGAACGAAGGACCGCTTCGCCTTTCAATTCACCGGAACATTCTCCATTATTTTTTTCGAAATGAATGAAGAAATTAAGCTGGTCCGCTTTCCTTCCATCGCGAATCGATACGATATTGAGCTTACCATTTCCATAGTCAGCCGTAAATTTCTGTTTACGGGAAAATGTATCTATCGGGTTGATGAGTTCTTCTCTCTTATCATCCAATGCATCGGTAACAATGAGGTTGAAATTCTTCGCATCATTGTTCAATACATACACGTCCTTTCCTTCGCTGACCGATCCGTCCTTATTCTTCCTGGAAATGGTCTTCGTGATAGTAAATCGCGTATCGATAGTGGCGGCCTGTTGCGTGGGAACTTCCTGGTCGAGGCGCAGCACCGGCATGCCGGCAAGGAATACCTGTTTCTTATCGAAGCCGAGCACAAAGGCTACGCGCTTATCGGCAGACAATGCCTTTACGAAGAGATAGGTCTCATTACCACCCTTTACCCGCGCGAGCGGATAGAGTTTCGGCCTGGCAGTCTTACCGAATGTCTTTTCTAATATGGAATCCGGGACAAACTGGCTGAACACCTTTCCGCTGATGAGCAACGAGTCTTTTTCCCTCTTCAGGAGCGTGGTATCCCCAACCTGGTAGGGCAACTTTGCTTCCGGGAAAAAATCGATGAAATCCGCGATCTCGATGGGCTCGTCGCCTGCAAGGGAAGGCTTCTTGGATTTGCATCCTCCGGAAACGATCGCCGTAAAAAAAATGAGCAGGAACGATTGGTAAAAGATTTTCATGGTCCTTCGTTGGACAGGCAAATTAGTTGATTCCCCCCTTACCATCAAACTGCAGATTTTGTCGACTCGATAAAATAATTTAGGTTTGTCTAAAAATAAATTTAGCCGTGCTGAATTATTCAACCAGCGAAGAGAACTACATCAAGGCCATATATCACCTGCAGAAGGATGGAACCGTAACTACTAATGAGCTCGCCGCTGAGTTGCAGACACGCCCCGCGTCCGTAACGGACATGATGAAGAAGCTAAAGGTCAAGAAGCTCGTTCACTATGAGGCCTACCAGGGTTTTCACCTCACCGCGGAGGGCCGCAAGGTGGCTTTGCTGATCATCCGCCGTCACCGGCTCTGGGAATTCTTCCTGGCGGAAAAATTAAAGTTCAGTTGGGATGAGGTACACGCGGTAGCCGAGCACCTGGAGCATGTCAGCAGCAAGAAACTGATCGATAAACTGGATGAATTCCTTGGCTTTCCCCGTTTCGACCCCCATGGCGATCCCATTCCCGATGCAAATGGAAAGATCGAGACGAGCCGGCAGGTGTGCCTTACGGATCTCCCGCTCAACAGGACCGGCATCGTGTGTTATGTCAGCGACCAGTCGGTCGGCATGCTCGAATTGCTCGGTCATAAGAAAATAGGCATCGGTACCAAAATAGAGGTGAAGAAGAAATTCAGTTATGATAATTCTCTTGAAATAAAGATCCGCCAGGCGAAGAAGGCGCAGCAGGATCAGCCTGCAACCAATATCAGCGGTAACCTGGCAGCAAACATTTTTGTTAAGTATGATGAATAAGAAATACGACGACCTTTCCTTAAGCGAGGTACATGAAACGATCGATACCACGGCTGTGAACCGGCCCGTGTGGCGAAGGATCCTCTCGTTCTTCGGACCCGCCTATCTCGTGAGCGTGGGATACATGGACCCGGGCAACTGGGCCACCGATCTCGCGGGCGGCAGCCAGTTTGGTTATAAACTGCTCTGGGTTTTGCTGATGAGCAACCTCATGGCGCTTCTACTGCAGAGCCTTTCCGCAAGGCTTGGCATCGTGAGGAGAAGAGATCTCGCACAGGCCAACCGGGAGACCTATCCGAAGGCCATCAACTTCGCGTTATACATTCTCGCCGAAGTGGCGATCGCGGCCTGCGACCTGGCCGAGGTACTGGGTATGGCGATAGGAATACAACTGCTCACGGGGCTGCCACTGATCTGGGGCGTGCTCATCACCGTGCTCGATACTTTCCTTCTGCTGTTGTTGCAGAGACTCGGCATGCGCAAGATGGAGGCGTTCATCATTGCGCTGGTCTTCATCATCGGTGCTTCCTTCCTGGTAGAGATCATACTCGCCAAGCCACCATTGGGTGAAGTGGTGAAAGGATTCGTGCCGCATACCCCGAGCGATACGGCGCTATACATCGCCATCGGCATCATCGGCGCCACCGTTATGCCTCACAACCTTTACCTACACTCCGCATTGGTACAAACGAGAAAAATAAAAAGGACGAAGGAAGGAATAAAGAAGGCATTGAAGTTGAATTTCCTCGATACAACGATTGCCCTCAACCTCGCCTTCCTCGTAAATGCCGCTATTCTCATTCTTGCGGCGCGGGTCTTCTTTACCATCGGCCGTACCGATATTGCAGAGATAAAGGATGCGCATCACCTGCTCGACCAGTTGCTGGGTACCAAACTCGCCCCTGCCCTCTTCGCCATCGCGCTCATTGCGGCGGGACAAAGCTCTACCGTTACCGGCACACTCGCGGGGCAGATCGTGATGGAGGGATACCTTCGTCTCCGCATCAATCCATGGGTGCGGCGGTTACTGACCCGTGTGGTTGCCATTATACCCGCCGTGATCGTGATCCTCATCAATGGCGAGGACAATATCGACGACCTGCTTATCCTAAGCCAGGTGGTCCTTAGTCTACAATTGGGCTTCGCTATCATTCCATTGATCCATTTCGTAAGCGATAAGAAGACGATGGGAAGTTTCGCTATAAAGCCGATCATACAGATCCTTGCATGGTTGATCACGGCGGTGCTCGTGTATCTTAACCTTAGCATGGTGATGGGGCAGGCAGCCGATTATTTCAGGACCTCCGATAGCCTGTTCTGGAAGATCGTCATTATCCTTTCTTCGTTGCTCTTCGTGGGGCTGCTCGTCATCTCTATCGTGTATCCCCTGCTCAAGCGCAAGGGGAAGAATGTGCATGTTCAAATGCACCCCGAGGCCACCGCTATTCAATCGCTGTCCATTCCGAGTTACAACTCCATTGCCGTTGCGCTCGATTTCAGTGAGAACGATCAGAAACTTCTCGCACATGCATTGGGCCAGGGTCATACAAGCACGAGATATGTGTTGCTTCACGTGGTTGAAAGCGTTCCCGCCCGTTTATACGAGGAGGAAAGCGATGATCTTGAAACGCAAAAGGACAGGGAACACCTCGAGTTCTATGCGCAGCAACTACGCGATCGTGGATTCAGCTGCGACGCAAATATCGGGTTTGGCAACCGGGCGAAGGAGATCATACGGATCGTAAAGGAAATGAAGGCGGATATGCTCGTGATCGGCGCGCATGGCCACAGTGGTATCAAGGACTTTATTTATGGAGAAACGATAAATACGGTGAGGCATGAGGTGAAGGTGCCGGTGCTGGTCGTGAATCTTTAAGTACAATGTGCCAATTAGCCAATGTGCAAATGTGCCAATGATCCTCATTCGCAGAGTCATCACGGATCGTAGCACGCCAATTTGCACATTTACAAATTTGCACATTGGCACATTCATTAAGAGTCTTTAATACTCTTAGAGTGATTTCTTAAAAGGTGCTTAAACCTGCTAAACGTCTCCGGCTTGATGTTGAGATAGGAAGCGAGGTATTTCTGCGGAACGCGTTGGAGGAGTTCGGGATTCTTCATTACGAAGTTGAGGAATCTTTCGCGGGGAGACATCTTGATCATCTGCATCTGCCAGCGGTCCTTGATGACCATTGTATGCGTTACCACGAGACGGCCGAGGTGTTCCATTTTCTTCGACTTGGTATACACTTCTTCGAGATCGTCGTGTTTGATGGAGATGGTAGTGGAAGGTTCGATCGTTTCGATATAATATTCGGAAGGCTTGCGACTGTGGAAGGATTCCTGGCTCAGGATAATATGCCCCTCGGTGGATATCTGTGTATTGATCTCCAGGCTATTCTTCCTATAATACTTGCGGATAAGGCCCTTGATAATGAAATTAAAATAATTTTCTACATCGCCTTCTTTGGTGAGGAATTCCTTCTTCCCAAAACGTCTTACTTTAATAATTGGTGCCAGACATTTGGTGAAATCTTCGTCTGTGATATTCACGAAGCGTTTGAGGTAGTCGAGAAAAGGCTTAGCGGTCTCCATGATCTATTTAGTGGCTTGCCTGTAAAAGTTACGTAAATTTCTTGACCCAGATCAATTATCAGGTTTAAATCTTAACCGTTACCCAATTTCCAGCCCCCGCTCAGGAAGCGTCGATAAATTGTAGCTTTGCCGCCCTGCCAGGTGCAGGATCATCAATATTAACCTCAAAATTAGTTTTTTATGGCCCAGAAGATCAAAGTTGCAAACCCGGTGGTAGAGCTGGATGGAGATGAGATGACGAGAATTATATGGAAATTCATCAAGGATAAGCTGATCCTTCCTTATGTGGACGTAGACCTGAAATACTTCGACCTTGGCGTGGAGTACCGGGACGAGACGAACGACCAGGTGACCATCGATGCGGCGAATGCCATCCGGAAATATGGCGTCGGCATCAAATGCGCCACGATCACGCCGGATGAGGCCCGCGTGACGGAATTCAAGCTGAAACAGATGTGGAAAAGCCCCAATGGCACCATCCGGAATATCCTCGATGGCACCGTGTTCCGCGAGCCGATCGTGATCAGCAATATTCCCCGCCTCGTCACCAACTGGAGTGCACCGATCATCGTGGGCCGTCATGCCTTCGGCGACCAGTACAGGGCTACTGATACGGTGATCAAGGGTAAGGGAAAACTCACCATGACCTTCACGCCCGAGGGCGGCGGCGAACCACAGGTCTTCGAGGTATTCAACTTCAAAGGCGATGGCGTGGCCATGTCCATGTATAATACCGACGAGAGCATCATGGGCTTCGCCCGAAGCTGCTTCAATATGGCACTCAGCAAGAAATGGCCTCTCTATCTCTCTACCAAGAATACCATCCTGAAGAAATACGATGGCCGGTTCAAGGACATCTTCGAAGACATTTATGTAAAGGAATTCAAATCGGATTTCGAAGCCGCAGGCATCACCTATGAACACCGGCTGATCGACGACATGGTGGCCAGTGCGTTGAAATGGAACGGTAATTTTGTATGGGCCTGCAAGAACTATGACGGCGATGTACAGAGCGATACGGTAGCGCAAGGCTTCGGCTCCCTGGGCCTGATGACCTCCGTGCTGATAACACCCGATGGGAAGACCATGGAGGCAGAGGCCGCTCACGGCACGGTGACACGCCACTACCGCGACCACCAGGCCGGTAAGCCTACGAGCACGAATCCAATCGCCTCTATCTTCGCATGGACCCGTGGCCTTGCCTTTCGCGGCAAGCTCGACGGGAACCAGCCCCTTATCGAATTTGCAAATGCACTTGAAGCAGTATGTGTCGAGACGGTCGAAGAAGGGAAAATGACCAAGGACCTTGCCGTTTGCATCCATGGTAATAAAGTAAAACACGGCGATCATTACCTGTACACGGAGGAGTTCCTGGATGCGATAGATCAGAATTTGAGGAAGAAGATAGGTTGATTGTTGAATGGCGTGTGTTAGTTGATAAGTTGATAAGTTTCGTGATAAGCGCAGCGCACTTCCCAGGAACACAAGAAGACCCAACCTATTTTCCAATATACAGCGAGGCAACTTATCAACTTGTCAACTAGTCAACTTATTAACTAATACACGCTACTCAACAACCAAAAAACTAACCAAGATGCAGCTAATTGCCCTCGCCATAGCCCCCGGCACGCGATCTGCCTTTTCGTCTTTCACCGGGATGCCTACAACCGCGAACCGAAGCTCAACCTCCTCATCAGTTTCATACTCGGCGCGGTAACGGTGATTCCGGCCGCCTTCATCGAGAAGGCGCTGATGAATACGCTGAGCAATAGCATTGGCGCCACTGCCATCATGGCCTTTCTCATCGTTGCCCTCACGGAAGAACTGGGTAAGTTCGTCGTCCTCCGTTTCTATGCCTTCCGTCGCAAGTCCTTCGATGAGCCGCTGGATGGGATCGTGTACGCCGTGATGGTTGGCATGGGCTTCGCCACTCTCGAGAATCTCCTGTATGTGTATCAGTCCGCGCAATTGGGACAGGGCTACCAGGTCGCCTTTCTACGAATGTTTCTCGCCGTACCGGCGCATGCTACTTTTGCCGTATTGATGGGCTACCATGTGGGGCGTGCAAAATTCGATCTCGCCCGGCGGGCTCCACTCCTGCTACTGGGCCTCTTCTGGGCCGTGCTCTTTCATGGTGCGTATGATTTCTTCCTCTTCCTGCAGGGCAACCCGAATATCAGCGATTCTGTCTCCGATGGTCTGTTGGTAGGAGGAGCTATCATTTCTTTCATCATTGCAATACGGCTCAGTTTTAAATTACTGAAGAAACACCGGCGGCTTTCACAACGCACCTATAAACCTACCGAGACCATGTCGCTGCACAAGGCCACACCCAAGGACATTGCACTGATAAGGGACCTGACATCCAGGATCTGGCCCGCCACTTATGCTTCGATCCTATCAAAACCGCAGATCGACTATATGCTGGATCTCATGTATAACGAGAAGACACTTTTGGAACAAATGAAAAATGGCGATGAGTTCGTGATCGTCTACGACGAGAAGGAACCGACCGGCTTCGCCGCGATCAGCCGCGTCACTCCACAATTGTTCAAATTGCAGAAATTATATGTATTGCCATCGCAGCAGGGAAGAGGGACGGGAAGGTTCATCATTGGGGAATTGATCAGGGCCATGAAGACCGCTCATGCCACCACGCTTCAGTTGAATGTGAACCGCCAGAACAAGGCAAAGGATTTCTATGAGAAACTAGGATTTGTAATTACGGGAGAAGAAGATATCGATATCGGGAATGGGTATTTTATGAATGATTATGTGATGGAGAAAGCAATTTGATAATTTGGCAATTTGATAATGATCCTCTGTTCGATCAATCATTTCTCATCAGAGCACGCATCATTGGCACATTTGCTAATTGGCTAATTGGCACATTATCAAATTGCCAAATTATCAAATTGAATCACCTGCAGTCGATATACTTCTTCGCATCAACCAGCGTTTCAAAATCATACATCAGCAATTCTATCCTGGTTCCGGTGGGTGCAATGCCGATGGTATCACCGCGTTTTAGTTTTTGACCCTTTCTTACCGTTGCCTTCGCGATACCCGATCCTCCAAACCAATAGTCGTTGTGATAGAAAACAACCTCGAAGCTCCCCTGTTCGTCCTGCTGAACATTCGTCACTACTCCATCGATAACGGCCTTGACAGTGGTATCCGTGGCGCTCGAAATGGCCAGTTTTATTTCCTTTCCCATGTCGAATGCCTGCTTTTCCTCCGGTAGTTCCTTTGCGTCCACGAGGAGGCAGGATATCCGGATACTATCCTTCTTCACCGGCGCCTTTTGAGCCTGCGATAAAAAGGGGAAAATGAGTACCATGATCAATGCCAGGGGCAGGAAACGGTAATGCCTCATTCTGTTTCTTTATGGATGGATAATTTTTTTGCAATCTCCGCACCGATTCCTTCGGCAGAGGCTCCATAACCGGTCACCAGTACGCCACTATGTCCCTTGTTGCTGGTAATTCCGTATACTACGGCCTCATCGGCGGGATCGCTGTCGCCTTCAAAACGGTATACTTCACTGATCTCGAAATCCTCCGCCGCGAAGCGGGCATCCTTACAGATCAGGCAATTCTCGGAAATATTAAAATCAAGGTCGTATCCCCTGGATTTTAACCCGTTGATGGCAGCGGTGACAGTGTCATACGTATACATGAAGTAAAGATAATCATTTCGTGAATCGTGAGTCGTCAATCGTGAATAGCGGCAGCCTGATAAAGGCTTATTAACAGCATGATCCCCACTGCAGGCCTATAAGTGAGGCTTCAATTCACGATTGACGACTCGCGATTCACGTTTTTTCTCGTACCTTTGCCGCCGAAATAAAATAATCAAAAATGTCTACCGTTACCAAGTCAATTGACTTCTCCCTCCCTTATAAAGTAGCCGATATTTCATTGGCTGCCTGGGGTCGTAAAGAAATACGTTTAGCCGAGGCTGAAATGCCTGGTCTGATGTCCATCCGCAAAGAGTATGGACCCTCTCAACCCCTCAAAGGCGCCCGCGTTGCCGGCTGTCTCCACATGACCATTCAAACGGCCGTGTTGATCGAAACCCTTACCGCACTCGGTGCTGAAGTAAAATGGAGTTCCTGCAATATCTTCTCTACCCAGGACCATGCCGCCGCCGCGATAGCAGCTGCAGGTATCGGTGTCTTCGCGTGGAAGGGACAAACACAGGAAGATGCTGATTGGTGTATCGAACAGACATTGTTCTTCGGTGGAAAGGATAAGCCTCTTAACATGATCCTGGACGATGGTGGCGATCTCACCAACATGGTGCTCGATACCTATCCCGAACTGGTACAACACGTGAAGGGTATCTCCGAAGAAACGACTACCGGTGTTCACCGTTTATATGAAAGGGTAGCGAAGGGTACTCTGCCCATGCCTGCTATCAACGTCAATGATTCCGTTACAAAATCCAAGTTCGACAATAAATATGGCTGCAAGGAATCCCTTGTGGATTCTATCCGCCGCGCCACGGACGTGATGCTTGCCGGTAAGATCGCCGTTGTAGGTGGTTATGGAGATGTAGGTAAAGGTTCCGCCGCTTCATTGGCCGGTGCCGGCTGCCGTGTCATCGTTACCGAGATCGATCCTATCTGCGCCTTACAGGCCGCAATGGACGGCTTCGAAGTAAAGAAAATGATCGACGCCGTGAAGGAAGCAGACATCGTTGTTACCGCTTCAGGCTGCCGCGATCTTATCACCGGCGACCATTTCAAACTGATGAAGGATAAGGTCATCGTTTGTAATATCGGTCACTTCGATATCGAGATCGATATCGCCTGGCTGAACACGAACTATGGCCAGACAAAGGATACCATCAAGCCACAGGTCGATATCTACAATGTAGATGGACATGATGTGATCATCCTCGCGGAAGGCCGCCTCGTGAACCTCGGCTGCGCAACGGGTCACCCTTCTTTCGTGATGAGTAATTCCTTCTCCAACCAAACACTTGCACAAATAGAATTGTGGAAAAACCACAAGAACTATGAGAACAAAGTGTATGTATTGCCGAAGGTGCTCGATGAAAAGGTAGCGCGTTTACACCTCGCCAAGATCGGTGTAGTGTTGGAAGAGCTGACACCTGCACAGTCCGGTTATCTCGGTATCTCCAAGGAAGGTCCGTTCAAGGCTGAACATTACAGGTACTGATCTATAAAATACTATTTCAAAAGCTGTACTGCTGTCAAAAGCGGTGCAGCTTTTTTTATTCAATTTATCCCAGGGATCTATAGAGCAGGCCAATTGAAAGTAAAAATTCAAAAGGTCCCCGATTGGCGAAACATTCCATCCTGACCGTGCGCCGATGAAATGATCGGGAACAACGAAAACCTTCCTTTAACGGAGAGTTTTTTGCATCGCCTGCGGCAAGCCTCTGGTGGCCGAAGGACTTTTTACTTTTGAATTTTGACTTTATCATGTCGTCGCTCTCCACAAGGCTCCACGCTTTTTGCCGGACATTAGTGGCTTTTTACCGGTTGAAATTGTTAACCGGTCGTAAAGTATTTACTTTCCTCATGGCAAAACTAATATCTTAGCCACCGGAATAAACGAGCTCTGCGACCGTTCACATCATCATTGTCAAAGGGCTTCATACACTCATCAACAAGTATTGAATGGATCAATCAACCAGCCCTTCGGTGTTGCAGGTAGAAAATCTGAACGTCTCCTACGGCTCTTTTCACGCCGTCACGCAAGTATCGTTCGATGTTAAGGCAGGCGAGATCTTCGGTCTGCTAGGCCCTAACGGCGCCGGGAAGACCAGCACCCTTAGCGCCGTCGAAGGATTGCTGAGGCCTCAGTCGGGGACCATCATGGTAGCCGGTGTGGATGCCCGGCAAAAGCCCTTGCATGCACGCGCCAACGTCGGCGTTCAACTTCAATCGACCAGTTTCCAACCGGAACTATCGGTGAGCGAGATCCTTAAATTATACGCGGGCATTCATGGCGTGGAGATGTCAACACAGCGATTGGCCCAGATCCTTGAAACAATCAAACTCCAGGATGCGGGTGGTAAGAAATTCGGACAGCTTTCAGGCGGCCAGCAACAGCGTGTCTCACTCGTCATCGCATTGATCCACGACCCCAGGCTTGTATTGCTCGACGAACCGACCACGGGTCTCGATCCGCAATCGCGCCGGCAATTATGGGAGCGGATGGAAGACCTGCGCGACAAGAACCATGGCATACTGCTGACGACACATTCGATGGAGGAAGCGGAGGCCGTATGCGACCGCATTGCGATCATCGATCACGGAAAGATCATCGCCATCGATACTCCGCAGGGCCTGATCGAGAAACACCGCAACGATGCCGAGGTGATCAGCGCCTCACGCAAGGGAAAGATCACGCTTGAAGATGTCTTCATCGGCCTCACGGGCCGCGCCATCCGTTCATAAACAAATATTATTATCATGCAAACGACTATACCTTCTACTTCAGCCGTCCTCTCGTCCCTGCTGCGGGCAGACTTCACCACGCAATGGCGCAACCGGAAGTCGGTGATCCTGGTATTGCTGGTACCGGTGATCATTCTCATTTCCTGGAAGGGGTTGGTGGATAAACTCGGCGGTTCATTCGTTCTTTCTAATTGCATCACCATCGGCCTGACGGCTATCGGCCTCATGGGCTATTCCAATTCCATCGCGCGCGATCGTGACAAGGGCGTCTTTCAGCGGTTGCGTGTGGCGCCCGTTCCTTCATGGTCCATCATGGCCAGCCGTCTTATCGTTCAATTGGTGATGATACTGCTGGTGACGGCGGCCGTGTTCATCGTCGGTCACCAGGTCGATAAGATCACGCTCAGTCCTGCCGGTTACCTGTTTGGCTTCCTCGCCGCCTTCGTGGGCGGTGCCGTGTACCTGGCACTCGGGCAGGTGATAGTTGGCCTCATCAAGAACCCGGAAACCGTGAATGCGGTCACGAGGCTCGTATATTTCATCTTCATCATGGTGGGTATGTTCGGCGAACTCGGCATGCTGGGTCATGAGCTGGGCGAAGTAGTGAAGTGGTCGCCCTATGGTGCGGTAAAACGGATACTCGCGGCAAGCATGCAACCCACCACCTGGACGAATGACAGCACACTTTCCCTCCTGGCCACTATTGGATATACGGTTGTGTTTACGGTGCTGGGGATTAAGTGGTTTAAGTGGAACACTAAGTAAGATAATTTGGCGATTTGATAATTTGGTAATTTGATAATGAGGCGTGCTCAGATGAGAAACGATTGACCCGACTGAGGATCATTATCAAATTACCAAATTGCCAAATTATCAAATTATTTTTAAAGTATCTTTCAGCCAAAACCAATCGCATGCTGAAAACAACTGCTTTTATTTTCCTCTCAGTCATATTCAGTCTCGTCTCCGCCGCGCAAACCACCTACAGTAATTTTTCACAACAAACCTCAAGGCTCAATGCCCTGGCCAAGGCCTATCCGCAGCTGGTAAAGCTTACGTCATTGGCGAAGACGGCCGGTGGCAAGGATGTTTGGGAACTCGTTGTGGGTAGCGGCAATACTGCTGCAAAGCCCGCCATGGTGATCGTGGGAGGTACGGAAGGGAACTACCTGCTCGGGACTGAACTCGCTCTCGGTTTTGCCGAGACCATTCTCCAGGCATCGAATAGTGATAGTGGCCGGGCCGTGCTCGACAAGACCACCTTCTACATTTATCCCGACATGAGCCCGGATGCAATGGAACAATACTTCGCGTCGCTGCGCTATGAGCGGCTTGGAAATGCATCGGCAACGGATGATGACAGGGATGGGAAGACAAATGAAGATGGTGTGGACGATCTCGATGGAAACAACAAGATCACCTGGATGAGGATCGAATCGCCGGTGGGAGAATATAAGACGCATCCCGATGACCCGCGCGTGCTGGTAAAAGCAGACCTCAGCAAAGGCGAGAAGGGAAAATACATCCTCTACACCGAAGGCATCGATAACGACAAAGACGGAACATACAATGAAGATGGCGAGGGCGGTGTGGCATTCAATAAGAACCTTACGTTCAAACATCCTTCCTTTACGGCGGGCGCGGGGGAATTTCCCGTCTCCGAACTGGAAACGCGCGCATTGCTTGACCGTCTCTACGAGTTATACAATGTGTATGCGGTGATAAGCTTCGGCAGTAACAATAACCTCTCTGCTCCTTTTACGTTTACGGCCGCTCCGCCGACGCAACAAATACCAAGCGGCTGGCTCGAGCCCGATGTAAAAGTAAATGCGATGGTCTCGGACCTCTATAATAAGACGGTGAGTCAAAAGGATCCGCCAAAGGCCGCAACAGGCGGTGGCGATCTTCTCTCATGGGCCTATTTTCACTATGGACGATACAGTTTCAGTTCCCCGGGCTGGTGGGTGCCGAAGACGAAGCCCGACAGTACGCGAAATGAGAAGGCCTTCACGCAGGACGACCCGGGCGCCAACTACCTGCGCTGGGCCGGGCAGCAGGGCATCACCAATACTTTCACGGAGTGGAAGAAGGTCAATCATCCCGATTTCCCGGGGCAAACGATCGAGGTGGGTGGCATCGATCCCTTCGTATTGATCAATCCCCCTGCGAAATTGCTTCCCGACCTGGTGAAGAAGAATACGCAGTTCCTGGTAAAGCTTGCCGGCTATCAACCGGAGATCGATCTCGTTAATATTAAATCGGAGAAAATGGGCAATGGGCTCACGAGGATCACGCTCGATATCATCAACAAGGGAGCATTTGCCTCCCATACCAAGTTCGGTGAGAGAACATACTGGGTGAAGCGGATCAAGGTAAAAGTGAACACGGCGGGAAGCCAGGCCATCATCAGCGGCAAACATATCCAGTTGCTCAATTCGCTGGAGGGCTATAGTACGCAACCTATGAGCTGGCTGATCAGGGGCACGGGTAAAGTAACCATAGAGGCCGGCAGTCCTACTACCGGTACCCGCGTCATCGATGTCAATCTCTAAAGTTCATTCAAAAAAAAGAAAGATGAAATTCAACATAAAAAAATTCATTCCCCTGTTCGCGCTGTTCATTGCATCAACGGGAATCATCGCACAGACACCCGATCAGTTATTCAAGGCGGCCGGTTCGCCGGTAAACCCCAAGGTGGCGGTCAGCTGGAATCATTATAACGATCATGCCGGCATCACGGCTATCTGCAAGAGTATCGCGAAGGCATACCCGGAGCTGGCACACCTGGAATCAATCGGCAAGTCATTCAAGGGACGCGATCTCTGGTGTCTTACCATCACCGATTTTAAAAAAGGAAATGCGGATAAGAAACCGGGTATGTACATCGATGGGAACATCCATTCCAATGAAGTGCAGGGAAGCGAATTCGCACTATACACTGCGTGGTATCTTACGGAATCCTTTCATGATACGAAGTTCGTGCAGGAACTGCTGGCCGATAAAGTATTCTACATCGTTCCTACCATCAACCCCGATGGCAGGGATAGTTATTTTCATGAACCCAATACCGGCAGTACGCCGCGTTCCGGTGTGATACCCGTGGACAATGACCGCGATGGCCTCACCGATGAGGATGGATACGATGACCTGGACGGCGACAATGAGATCCTGATCATGCGGCGCAAAAATCCAAATGGCAGATACCGCGTTGATCCAACCGAACCGCGCAGGATGATACAGGTGGGTCCGGATGAGAAAGGTGAATACGAGATACTCGGGCTGGAGGGCAAGGATAACGATGGAGACGGCCTGGTAAATGAGGACGGCTATACATTCGAATACGATCCCAACCGCGACTGGGGCTGGGGTTGGCAACCCAACCAGATACAGAATGGCGCCTATAAATACCCCTTCTCTTTGCCGGAGAACAGGGCGGTCGAGGAGTTCGTCATGAAACATCCGAACATCGCGGGTGCACAATCCTATCACAATGCGGGCGGCATGATCCTTCGCGGACCGGGCGATCCAACGGATCTCGTTACCTACAACGCGCAGGACCTGCAGGTATATGATGTGATCGCAAAGAAGGGTGAGGAACTGATGCCGGGCTACAAGTACATGGTGGTGTACAAGGATCTTTACTCCGCGTATGGTGGCGAACTCGATTGGTTCTATGGAGGACGCGGTATCTATACCTACTCGAATGAACTATGGACGCCCTATCTCTTTTTCAATAAGGATGCAACGCGTGATCCCCAGGACAACAGTTCCTTCCAGTTCGACAGGTACCTTCTCTTCAAGGATGCATTTGTCGACTGGCATGAATTCGATCATCCGCAATATGGCAAGATCGAGATCGGTGGTTTTAAGAAGAATTTTGGAAGGGCACATCCGGGCTTTTTACTTGAGAGCGATGCACATCGCAATATGTCATTCACCATTTATCATTGCTATCATACTCCGAAGTTGAATGTGGATACGCTGATCGAGAAGGATCTTGGCGACGGGCTGAAGCAGGTGACCGCGATCATCTCCAATAGCCGCATCATGCCGACACACTCCAGCCAGGATTTGAAATATAAAATAGAAAGAGCCGATAACATCACGCTAACGGGCGCAAAGGTCATCGCCGGCATGGTGGTCGACAACGCGGATCTCAATATCACAACCGAGCAGGCGAATGATCCGGCAAGCATTGCAGTAAAGAATATCCCGGGCCTCGGCGCAGTGACCGTGAGATGGATCATACAGGGAAGCGGCAAGTATACGGTGACGGTGGATAGCAGGAAGGGGGGAGTGGCGAGCAGGACAAAATAATTTAATAATTTGGCAATTTGGTAATTTGACAATGAGGCGTGCTCTGATCTCCAATGTCTTTCCTCATGAGGATCATTGTCAAATTATCAAATTACCAAATTGTCAAATTGTGTTTTTAGAATTGATGAAACCCCGCACTAATAAACTCCAGCACTTCCGGCAATGCCGTCCTCCAATATGTCCAGTTGTGTCCGCCATCGCGAGTCCGGAATTCGTGTGGGATCTCTCTCTTGCGCATGAGAATATGCACCAATGAATTTCCCTCATAATGATTATCGTCGTCTCCGCAGTCGATATACCAGCGAACTGATTTCTTCAGAGTATCGGGCATCACTGTTATGAGTTGAAGTACACTCTGGCGGTCATAAAATTTCTTTATTAATGTATCTGCAATGATGGGATTATCCCTTCGCAGGCGGGTAGTTGCAATGTCCAGCGTAAGCGGTCCTGTGTCAGCACTGAGCGGGCAGGCGGAGGAGAACAACTCGGGGTGATGGAGCGCATAGGTAAAGCTTCCCTCGCCTCCCATGCTTAGTCCGGCGACGGCGCGGTATTTCTTTTCCGTTTTGATACGGTACTTCTTCTCTACGAAAGGCATCAATTCTTCGAAGAAAAAATCTTCGTAGCGCCAGGTTCCCGTCGCGTTGTTCGAATAGCCGCGTGTGCCGGTATTGGCATCGGGCATGATGATGATCATCGGCGTGGCCTTCCCTTCCTGTATCGCCTTATCGGTGATGTGCAATACTTCTCCGAACTGAATCCATCCCGTCTGATCATCCCCGCTACCATGAAGAAGATATAACACGGGATAAGACCGGTCCGACGACTCATAATCGGGAGGCAGGTACACGGCATACTTCCTTTCGCCCTTCAATATCTTGCTGGGTAAGGAGAGATTATCGTACACTTTTCCAGTCTGTGATTGGCCTGTGAATGAGAGAAGCAATAGCCCTGAAAGAATGACGAGGATGCTTTTTTTCATATAGCTTAAAGATAAGGAATTGAGCAAGTCAAAAGTAAAAAGTCAAAAGTCAAAAACTTCATTCGAGGAGTGTTACAGTCCAATAGATCACGTCTGCTGAGGTCCAATTCCTTATTCCTAATTCCCAATTCCGACTTTAGCGAAAATCAATTACCTTTTATGGAAATTACTCGTATGGAAAAGAAAGCCTCACTGCTTTTGCTTTGCATGGCGCTTGTATGCAGAACTGCTTTTTGCATCCCCCCGGGAGATGACCACAAGACGCTCGCCATTGGCGCCGCGGCTCCCAATTTCTCATTGAAGGGGACGGATAACAAGATGTACTCACTCTCGAGCTTTAAGTCGTCCAAACTACTCGTCATCATCTTTACCTGTAATCATTGTCCCACGGCCCAGGCATACGAAGACAGGATCATTCAGCTTGTTGTGGATTATAAGAGCAAGGGTGTCGCCGTTGTAGCTGTAATGCCGAACGATCCCGCCTCTGTAAGACTGGACGAACTTGGCTATACCGATATCAGCGATTCATTCGAGGAAATGAAGGAACGGGCGGCGAAGAAGAAATTCAATTTCCCCTATCTATACGATGGCGCCACGCAGGGTATGACAACAGCCTATGGGCCCGCGACCACTCCGCATGTATTTATTTTCGATAAGGACCGTAAACTGCGCTTCCAGGGACGGATCGATGATGTAGAGAAGCCCAGTAAGACGCCCACGATCTTCGATACGAGAAAGGCGATCGACGAATTGCTGGAAGGAAAGGAAGTGACGGTGAAGACGACGAAGGTATTCGGCTGTTCGATCAAATGGTCGGATAAAAAGGCATCGGTGACGAAAGGTTTCGAAGAATGGGCAAGAGAACCCGTGACACTCGATGTGATCGACGAAGCCGGCGTGAAAGAACTCGTGAAGAATAATTCGGAAAAGCTCCGGCTCATCAATGTATGGGCTACCTGGTGCGGCCCCTGCCTGATAGAACTGCCGGAATTTGTAACCATCAATCGCATGTACCGTGAGAGGGATTTTGAACTGATAACGATTTGCCTGGATGATACGTCGAAAAAAGGGAAGGCATTGAAGCTATTGCAGCAGCGCCAGGCGTCCAACAAGAATTACCTCTTCGACCTCGATAAGAAATTCGCTCTCATCGAGGCCGTCGATCCGGCCTGGCAGGGCGCGCTGCCTTATACACTCATTATTGAACCGGGAGGCAAGATCGTTTATCAAAAACAAAATGTCATCGATCCTGCGAAGCTGAAGGAAATGATCGTGGATAATAGGTTGATTGGGCGGTTTTATCAGTGATCAACGTGAATCATCGACGTGAGTCGTGAATCGTGAGTCGTGAATCGTCAATAGCGGCAGTCTTAGAATTGCTCAAATCAGCTGGTGTCTTTCCCGATGCCGTCGAGACCGTTAGGGAAGATACAAGGGTCGGAGACTATTCACGATTGACGATTCACGATTCACGTTGATGATTGACGATTCACGATTCACGCTTTCTGTCAGTCACTGCCATAAATTACATGACTAATTTGCAGTAAAGTTTTTTATGCCCTATCCACATGGTAACCACGACTCTAGCCTGTCATAGTAAATACCCCTATGGCAATCCCCTATGTAGTCCGGGATTTCGAAGGTATTTTTGCTCCAGTTCTATCATTTGAATTTTCCTGTACAAGCACCGGTTTTTGAAAAACCTGAACGTCGTACCCCCGGTAGTCCTCCTGTACATCTCCTCCAATATTCTATAGAATAATTTAAGTCCACCAACCTATGCTGAATCCATTTCAGTAATCCAAACCCTTCGGGTCGACATTGTTTTACCTTAATCTAAAACGATGTTGAACACAACACTCTTGAAAACGATCCTGGCTTGTACACTTTCATT
>Ga0193753_10001764_pt1 | contig 18113 bp, 14 predicted proteins | sample H1c2metaG_FD_144925 | JGI IMG/M metagenome (GOLD analysis project Ga0193753, IMG submission 144925) | Soil microbial communities from a riparian zone of the East river system, Colorado, United States - H1c2 | ecosystem: Environmental > Terrestrial > Soil > Riparian zone | place: USA: East...
GATCGAATAGGCGTGGCCAAACGCGACAATCTGATTGATATCGGCTTGCTTGAGTTCTGTTTGCGAGAACACCTGAATAAGATCGCTGAGCGACGAATGGTGGTGTTCGATCCATTGAAGGTTGTAGTTACCAATTATCCCGAAGGGAAATCTGAACTACTCAGGAGCGAGAATCTGCCGGAAGGAGATTCGACCCGCGAGCTTCCCTTTGCGCGAGAACTCTGGATTGAACGCGACGACTTTATGGAGGTGCCAGCGAAGAAATATTTCCGACTTGCGCCAGGCCAAATGGTGCGTTTAAAGAGCGCATTCATTGTTAAGTGCGAAGAGTTCATCAAAGACGCGCATGGAACGGTAACAGAGCTGCGTTGTACTTACGTGCCCGAAAGCCGTAGCGGTTCCGACACATCAGGAATTAATGTGAAGGGCGTCATTCATTGGGTGAGTGCGCAGCACGCAGTACCCGCAGAAATTCGCTTGTATGATCGCCTTTTTGTAACAGAGGACATGAATGCCATCGAAGATGATTTCACAAATCACCTTAATCCTAATTCACTGCAAATTTTGAAAACTGTTTATGCTGAACCCGAGCTTGCCAAATCAAGAACAGGTGAGCGTTTCCAGTTTTTGCGCATGGGATATTTCTGCCTCGACCCTGATGCTACTTCGGATAAATTGATCTTTAACCGTACCGTGACGTTGAGAGATACGTGGGTGAAAGGGGCGGGGAAGTAAAAAACAAATTCTCCTTACGCAATCATAAGGAGAATTATCAGAGAACGGTCTTTCCTACTATTATTTTTCTTCGACAGTAAATTCAATATTGATCTTACTTTGGTCTTCCAGCGGCTGAATATTTAAATCTACCTTATCTGCTTTAAACAGCTTTGATTTCTTCAGGTTTTCCTGTGATTGAAGGAGTTTCGACCGGCTGAATTTATCTCCTTTTTTGAACTCGATCATTTTCAGAACTTCCGCAGTCGTGATTGACGAATTTCCTTTGATGGTGATATCATTGATATAAGCAACATCACCTTCGTGGATCTTCATGTTAAGCACTACTTTATTTTCAGCAACAACTTCTTCGGGTTCTATGCTGAAATAAACATATCCAAGATCCATATAAAGACCGGCGATGTCTTGCCTTTTAGGGTTGAATGATAAATTCCTTTCCACTTGTTTTTTATCATAAATATCCCCGGGTTTGATCGCCAGAATGTCGGCCAGATACTCATCCGTAAAAACCCTGTTGCCTTCCCAGTTTATTGCTGCGACGATTAATTTCTGCTCTGATACATTTGTCTGCTGCTGACCTTGTTCAGAACGCTCTGTAAAAGAAAACACCATCATCAGCATAGCTAACAACGGTATTATGGCTACAAATCTCACTGCTTTCATTTTGCTTTGTTTTTGAATGTATAACATATTGATTCTACTTTTTAAGTCTGCTACTGAAAAGGGATGAACGAACCGTTCTGCCTCATAGTGATGAGACAATCGTATGATTAGTTTCGAGTACGCATCCGGATCCTGCTTTGTGTTCATCACCGCTTTGTCCGCCAGGTATTCGTGCACCTGGCATAGCGAGGTTTTTAATTTCTTCAGGAAAGGATTAAACCAACAGACAACGCCTGCGATCTCCATCAATAGGAGATCATAAGAGTGTTTCTGCCGGATATGGGCCTGCTCATGTAGAAGCACTGTATTGTATTCATCCTGCTTTAATAAATTCTTCTTTTCATTAATAAATATGCATGTCATGAAAGAGAAAAAGGCAGGTCCGTTTTTTAGACGAACGATCCGGTAATCCTCTTCACGCACTATCTCGTTATTTTTTATAAGCATGTGAATTTTCCACAGACTGCCCAGCAATTTGTATGATACAAAAAGACATCCAATGAGGTAAATCGTGAGCAGCGCAGGAAATAGAAGATCGACCAAGCCATAGGGTGATACGGCAAGGTCAGTGGTTTCTGATCTCACCGGTGTGACGCCTCCTTGACTGATCAAGGCGAGTAAAAACAGGCTCGAACCAAGTGCATGATCTGAAGGTTGCCATACACCAATGCTTAGAAGCGGGATGATGAAACTTATCACCGTGGCACTGAGCAAATAAATTCTGCTGAAATTAAAATAGGCGAGGTTTGAATACAATGTGCGATAAAGCAAATAAAAAACAGTATGGCAAATTGCAACCTGCAAAAGATACAACACAAGAGAGTTCATTTCTTCCGGGTTTTACAGTCTTGAATGAATTTTGAAATATCGTTTAACTCATCTTCGGACAACTCCTTTTCCTCCACCATAAAAGAAACTACATTTTCGAGTGATCCGTCAAAGTAATTCGTAATGAAACTCTTCAGCGCAAGTTTTTTATATGCCAGTTTAGAAACTGCAGGTGTATACTCATATATCTTACCATACGCTTTATGCTTCACAAATCCTTTATCTTCCAGTATCCTGACGATAGAAGAAATGGTCGTGTATGGTGGCTTGGGATCAGGAAGCTGATTGATGATATCATTCACAAAACCTTTTTTCATAGCCCACAAACTGTCCATGATCCTTTCTTCTCTTTTTGTTAACAGCTCCATGCCACAAATGTGTAACTTATTTTTGAGTTACACAACTAAATAATTAAGTATATAACGTATAGATGCGTAGGTTTTAAGTATTTGATGCCCTGAAAGGTAAATTGGCCAGTGCAAAAACTGTCAATTCAGGCTAAATTTGAGGTTTTGAATATCGCTTTGGAAAAATCAGGTGGCTGAACTCCGGTACGGTTTCTCATTGTGCCGCGATCAGAACTACCATTAAAAATTTGGCTTGGTACAGGAGGAAGTCCGGCTACTGTCAACTACTTCCCGATACAAAACTTCGAGAAAATATTATCCAATAGATCATCCGTTGTGATCGTCCCCGTGATCTCACCCAGAAAGTGCAGCGCCTGGCGGATATCCATCGCCAGAAAATCTCCGGTTACCTGCATGTCCATGCCGAGCAATACTCTGTTGAGCGCGTCATTGGTTCGAACCAGATTCTGGTAGTGACGCAAATTTGTAACAACAACATCGCCAGCTTTCACAGTTTGTACGTGAAAAGACGACAGTATCCTGTCCTTCAACTCGGCAATATTTTTTTGCAGCGATGCGCTGATGAATATGAAATCGTGCGACCTCAGTACATCAACGATAGCAGGATCGGCAAGATCAACTTTGTTGCCAACCTTGATATACGGTACGCCCAATTGTTTTACCGTGGTCTCTTCGGTAGCGATCTCGTCGATCGTTGTTTGAGAAAGATCAAATAGATAAATGATCAGCGACGCCTTTTGCATGCGTTCTTTCGTTCGCTGTATCCCCAGTGCTTCGATAACATCTTTCGTTTCGCGAAGTCCAGCCGTGTCGATAAAACGGAAATTGATACCACCCAGCACCATCTCGTCTTCGATCGTGTCGCGCGTGGTGCCGGGGATCTCCGATACAATGGCCCGGTCGTCATTCAACAAGACGTTCAGCAACGTTGACTTACCAGCATTGGGTCTGCCGGCGATCACGGTAGGTACACCATTCTTAATGACATTGCCCTGATCAAACGACGTAATGAGTGATTGCAGGTAGGATTGGATCTTAAAGATGAGTTTCTTCAGATCGTCACGCTTGGCGAACTGGACGTCCTCTTCGCCAAAGTCAAGCTCCAGCTCGATCAGCGACGCAAAATGAATGAGCTCCACCCGTAGATGTTCGATCTCTTTGGAAAATCCCCCCCGCATCTGGTTGATGGCAGCTTGCCTGGCGTTTTCTGTTTCGCTTGTAATCAGATCGGCTACTGCCTCGGCCTGGGCAAGATCAAACCGGCCATTTAAGAATGCTCTTTTCGTGAACTCGCCAGGTTCCGCCAGACGCGCCCCGTTCTTCAATAGTTCTTTGATGATCTCCCTCACAACAATTGGCGAACCGTGACAAGATATCTCAACGCTGTTTTCCTTTGTGAACGAATTGGGTTCGTGGTAGATAGTAACGAGGACGTCGTCAATGATCGTGTTGCTATTCCTAATGTTGCCAAAGTGTACAGTGTGAGAGGGCTGCTGGGTAAGATCCTTGCCTTGAAAAGATCGTTGAATGAGACCAATGGAGTTCTTTCCTGAAAGGCGAATTACTGCAATAGCGGAAATACCTTGGGCTGTAGCCAGCGCTACGATCGTGTCATCTGTTATCATGCTTGCGCAAGATACCGTTTGTCGTTTCCTCGGCAAGGGAGAATTTTCGCAAGTGGAAACAAAATTTGAGCGCTATTTTGTCCTCACGATTAACACTGGCATCTTCACCCTGTGACGCACGGTATCAACGGTGGTACCGAAAATAAGATCCTTGAAGAATTTATGACCGTGAGCGCCCATCACTAAAAGGTCAGCGTCGAAGGCTGTGACAAGGCTCGGGATCCTCCTTCGGGGATTACCATACCCAATCTGCACTTCAACAATGTAGCCTTTGGCAACCAATTGATCTTTGTAATTCTCTAACGACTGCATGTCGCTGCGTGATTCGTGGTCAGCGATCTCGCTTCCATAAACCATGGCACCCGCACTTTCCACAACGTGCAGAAGAACATAATGCGCATTGATTCCACCTTGCGCCAAGGCGCTTTGAATAGTGAGGTTATCGATGGAGCTAAAGTCCAACGTAATGGCGATTCTGCGATAGACTGGAGAACTGGTTACGTCCAACGTATGGGCCGTTCCATGGGGAATTTTCGCATCGCGCTCGGCAGTCCTTTTATCCAGTAAAGGTTTGAAGGTGATGAACAGTAGCAGCAGGGCCGCTGCAATGCAAACGGGAATAACCGTGATCCATAGTATCCAGGCTCCGTCTCCAGCCGCAGTGATCCAACTGCTGATCTCCTGCAGCACCAATTTTACATTAAGGGAAACGATAATGACCGCGATCACCCACGCCGAAATTTTAATCCAGGGTTTGATGACGAATACACCCATTTTTTCCTTGTCACTGGTAAAATGAATAAGCGGAATGATCGCGAAGCCAAGTTGAAGACTGAGGATGACCTGGCTAAAGATGAGCATTGCTCCGGTCTCTGACTCACCGTAGATGAGTATAACAAAGATGGCGGGGATGATGGCAATTAGCCGGGTGATGAGCCTGCGCAACCACGGGGCAATGCGCAGGTTAAGATAGCCTTCCATCACAATCTGTCCGGCAAGCGTTCCCGTAATGGTGGAGCTTTGACCCGCGGCAACCAAAGCAATCCCGAACAAGGTGGGAGCCATCGCTGATCCAAGCAACGGTGCCAACATCCGGTGGGCATTCTGAATGTCGGCAATGTCATGCATCCCAGCCTTGAAGAAGGTGGACGCCGCTAGTATGAGTATAGCGGCATTGACGAAGAACGCTGCGTTCAACGCGATGGCGGAATCAATAAAATTGTACTTTATCGCCGACCACATGCCTTGCACCGTGGGTTTGATTCTGCGTGTTTGCACAAGTGATGAATGCAGGTACAGGTTGTGTGGCATTACAGTGGCGCCTATGATCCCGATAGCAATATAAAGCGCTTCATCATTTGGAATGGACGGAATGAACCCTTTGAATAGCGCACTTGGCTCAGGTTTGGCCAGGATCATTTCGATAAAAAAAGCCCCACCAATTATTGCCACAAGGCCTATGATGAAAAGTTCGATCTTCCTCATCCCGTAGCTCTGCAAAAGGAGCAGCAGCAAGGTGTCGAGGACCGTGAGACTCACGCCCCAGATGAGCGGCAAGCCAAAGAGTAACTGAAGACCAATCGCCATGCCCAGCACCTCGGCTAGATCACACGCAGCGATAGCCACTTCGGCCAGGACCCAAAGAAAGAAATTCACGGGACGACTATACGTACTTCTCGAAGCCTGGGCGAGGTCTAACTGGCGAACAAGGCCTAACCGTGCACTCAGACTTTGCAACAGCAACGCCATTAGATTTGACATGAGCAGCACCCATATGAGCGCATAACCGAACTTGCTGCCTCCCGCAATGTCTGTTGCCCAATTTCCGGGGTCCATGTAACCGACGCTCACCAAATAGGCAGGACCCATGAATGCCAGCGCTTTCTTCCAACCTGTCCGGTTGGAAGCGTCAATAGAGGCGTTGACCTCGCTAAGTGATTTCCGCTGTATGCTGTTTTGGAACTCCATAATACTCCGTAATGAACCCAAAGTTAAATATTTAGACTAGTCTAAAAAAATATTTAGGCAATATTTTTTTGTTGAGTCTGCCTGCGTGTGCTGCCCAAGGTGCCGGATATGGCGCTGGAGTAGCGTTTCTGCTAAATTGAGAGAACGTTTCTGACAGCCATTCTTAACTTCTCTTCCTGATCATCCCAAAATACTTGATCCGGCGTGGTGATGAAAAATTGCATCTGATGCATCTGATGCAACACAGCCTTTGGATCGAATGCCTGAGCCTGGAACACTACGGCGGCAGGATACTCCTGGCAATAGGTGACCCACGGCTGATGATCTGTCAATAGCATCGGAAGTTTATAACCAAGGTATTCGAACAACTTAGTGGGTAGTGCATCGCGCGTAGAGACATTAGGAGGGTAGGAGACAACACCAAAGTCCGCGCTTTGAATTTCCCGGATGATCTGGTGATGTGGTACGAGTGAGTCAATTCCCTGAAGCTTGACGAATGACTTGTTAGCTGCGACGCTCCTCAATCGCTCGCGGATCTTAGGTTGAGCAGCATATCCACAGACGCGTAGTCGGATACGACGATCGAATTGGTGCAGGGCAGACGCAATGTCAATCGCGACGAATACTCCGGTGCTCTCTGCAAGGGTTCCACTGAATAGCAGATGTATATTTCCGTCTGCCGCACTAAGCCGAACTGTTCCCTCTTCGCTAAAACGCTTCAGCTTATTTTCCAGGACTGTACAATCCTTTCCGATGAACCTGGCTTCTTCAGCATAACTCTTTTCGGCCAATAAATAATGATCAGGAAGGGGCGATAACAACCATTCCTTTAGACGCACGTATGATCCAAGGAAAGTCTTCAATACCGGGGCGAACGTGTTGCCATGAAATATGTTAAGGGCGTAATTCTCTTGTACATCGTATATCACCCTGCATCCAATGAGCGTCTTCAACAGAAGTGCAGAGAATAATAATTCATGGGTACAAATGATGAGCAAGGAGGGCCTTAGCTTCAAAACCTTAAGCATCACAACCCAGGGAGAAAAGAATCTTACCCAGCTGATTCGCGGGAATGGACCAATGCTATGAAAGGAAATTTGAAGAGGCTCCGTTGCCTGCGGGCACGCATAACCGATGATGTGAACCTCATAGTCCCTCACCAGGGTTTGCCCGATTTTTTCGAACATCCTTGGGTCATTCGCCGGTTTCAGTATCGAAGCAAGGACTATTCTTCTTTTTTTTATTTCTTGCATGCTGATTTAAACACAAGATAATGGAATTGAAACTAGAGGTAGAGAAAATATGGGATGACCGGACGTTGCTGCAGCAACCTGGGCCTCAGGAGATCGTGAGGAGCGTGATCGAGATGCTTGATAAGGGAGAGCTTCGGGTTGCTGAACCTGGTGCGAACGGCTGGATCGTTAACGAATGGATAAAGAAAGCCGTTATTTTATATTTTCCGATTCAGCAGATGGAAACCATAGAAGTTGGTCCGTTCGAGTTTCACGACAAGATCAAATTGAAGCGCAACTATAAAGCCCTTGGGGTTCGGGTTGTTCCGCATGCTATCGCGCGGTATGGGTCATACCTGAGCAAGGGAGTCATTATGATGCCATCCTACGTTAACATTGGTGCCTATGTTGATGAAGGAACGATGGTGGATACATGGGCGACCGTGGGGAGCTGCGCACAAATTGGGAAGAATGTGCACCTGAGCGGCGGCGTGGGAATAGGAGGAGTTCTGGAGCCGATACAGGCTGCACCGGTGATCGTCGAAGATGGTGCCTTCATAGGGTCGAGATGCATTGTGGTAGAAGGCGTACGGATAGGGAAGGAGGCAGTGTTGGGCGCTAATGTGGTGCTTACAGGTAGCTCAAAGATCATTGATGTAACTGGCAAAGAACCGGTAGAGTACAAAGGCGAAGTGCCGGCAAGGTCAGTGGTCATCCCGGGGTCATACACCAAGAAATTTCCAGCTGGAAATTATCAGGTTCCATGTGCGCTCATCATCGGTCAGCGCAAGGAAAGCACGGATAAAAAAACATCATTAAATGACGCCCTTCGCGACAATAATGTTGCGGCCTGATCGTCTATATAGGATTGGCACATGGTTTGAATTTACCATTCAGTTACACAGGAGTAATGTGCTTTGTGTAAATTTGGAGAATAAACGATGAAGAGAGATTTCCTCAGTGTCTTGTTTTTAGTGATACTTTCGGCATTCATGATACGGGATGATGTGTATCCTCAAGTGAAGAACGAAAGCTTCCAGCGGGGTGAAGTCATCAACTTCAAGATGACCTATGGTATCTTCACGGTGGGGAAAGGAAGTGTCACTGTTAATCCAAGGTATCATCGTATCAATAACAGGGACTGCTTCAAGATCGATGTTGCCGGGCGGACTGTAGGTCTGGTGGACTGGGTAGCGGACGTCGATGACAGGTGGGGTGCGTACATTGACACAGTTGCTATGGTCCCACATCAATTCTACCGTTTCATCCGTGAAGGAAACTACAGGAAAGATGAATGGACGAATTTTGACCATGTCAAGCACAAGATCGAGGTGAAGTCGCTTGACAAAGAAACAGGCAAAATGAAGGAGCCGAAATATTACGATGCTCCCGCCCAGGTGAGGGATATGGTCGCGGGTTTTTTGTACCTGCGCAATATGGACCTGTCTCGCACGAAGATCGGCGACACCATTTCTGTCAAGGGATTTTTTGAGGACGAATTTTACAACTTCAGAATCGTCTACAAGGGCAAGGAAACCATACGCGTCAAAGCGGGGAAGATCAGAACGTTGGTCTTTAAACCCGTGATGCCTAAAAACAAGGTCTTTGATGGTGAAAACTCCGTGACCGCCTGGTTCTCCGATGATAAGAACAGGATACCGGTAAAGATCGATGCAAACATGTTTATCGGTAGTGCAGGGGTGGAGTTGACGGATTTCGCCAACTTAAAGAATCCGCTTAATCTGGCAAATTAAAACTGACCGTGGCCGGCTGATACTGCAGCAGCTGTGCCAACTTCTCGCGACTTACGGGCTTGGAAATATATTCAAGCACATTTTCATTGTGTCGGGCCCGGCTGACATCCCGCGGATCGATGGACGAGCTGATCATGAAAATTGAAACGTCCTTCTTTAACGCTTCCTTAATGATCGCAAACTCTTCCAGGAACATCCAACCATCGACGAGTGGCATATTGATGTCAAGAAAAATATAATCGGGGAGCGTGTCGGTGTTGTCTGTATTGTCTTTCAGAAACGTCAATGCATCTTCGCCATTTTCAAATTGCAATATTCCCTCTGCAAGCCTTGCCGCCTGAATCATTCTCAGCGTTGTGAGTTGAAATATCTTATCATCATCTATCAATGCTACGATGGGCTGGCGCTGATTCATCATGTGCATGTTTGTTAAAATTGACAAAAATTGTTGTTCCTTTATTCTCCTGGCTGGCTATTGATATCTCTCCTCCCAGGGTCTCAATTTGATTTTTTATCATGAATAATCCTATACCCCTACTTTCCGGGTGTCGGTGAAAAGTCTTGTGCAATTTAAAAACCTGATGGCCATAACGGTGAAGATTAATACCTACGCCATTGTCTGAAACTTCCAGCACGGTACAGCCATTTGAATGATAAGTACGGAATAAGATGATCGGCTCAACATTGGGATGAATATATTTCAATGAATTGCTCAACAAGTTCAAAAAGATACTCTCAAGATAGATGTTTGGGTAAAGAATCGTTGGAGCTTCGGAGAAATCGGCCGTTACCGTGGCGGAGGTCTCCGCTATGCGAGCGGTTAACATGCTTTCGACGTGCCTGAATACATCGTCAAATCGCAGATATTGTTTTTCTATTTGTTTGTTTTGCTTGATCTTCAGTACTTCATGCAACTCGAGCAACGTTTGTTGAGCCGTCAGACTCGATTCCTTCAACAAACTAATATATTCTGCGCGTTCTGTATCTTCGGTAGTTGTTTCGAGGAACGTCAACAAAGTGAGAATGTTTCCCACCGGTGAGCGCAAATTGTGTGAAACGATCTGTGTGAATTCCTCCAGTTGATCATTCTTTCGCTTCAGCTCATCGGTGACTGCCGTAAGTCGAGCGTTCTGTTCTTTTATCTTTTGTTCTGCCAGTTTTCGCGCGGTGATGTCCCTGAACTCTGTAACGCGTACGATTCTCCCTCTGTAGGGAACGTTCTTAGCCTGCACTTCCAGGTAATATCTACTTCCATCCTTATGGATACCCTCCACATCGTATGGCTTTTCATAACCGGCAAGGATGTTCTCGCTGACGGTAGCGCGCCACTCTGGCGCAATTAAATTAAATCCGTCAAAACCAATTAGTTCCTTTCGCGTGTAGCCCGTGATATCACAGAGGCCCTGGTTGCACTCGATGATAATCCCCTTATCATGCAATCCAATGCCTCCAAACGATGCTTGCTGCAACGTCCTGAAGCGCTGTTCGCTTTCTTTTAGTTCTTCCTCGATGCGCTTCCGTGTAGTAATATCACGTGCCGTGGCGATAACTACTTCCTTACCGAAATAATAGCCTCTTTTCAACCTTACTTCTTTCAGAAACGACGCTCCATTCTTTTTTCTGCCCCAGAATTCGAGCGATTGAGGGATACCTTCAAATGCTTTTTTCATCTTTTCCGTGATCAAAAAGAAATCGTTTCGATTGTCGGCGGACAGAAAGGCTGGTGATTGACCTATAAAATCTTTCTTTTCATAACCATACATGGCACATGCGCCGTCATTAACGTCGACGAACGTTCCATCTTGTTCCTGTATGTAACTCGCTTCTTCTATGGAATTAAACAGGTCGCGATAACTTTTTTCGCTGGCGGCAAGTTCAGCAACTGAATTTTTTGTAACCGGTTTCTTCTTAACCGGTTTCTTTCGCTTGATACTTGTTTTTTTTGCGGCCTTGGACGACGTTTTCGCTACCGGCTTTTTTCTTGAGGCCATACTGTGCTGTGTTCGCTCACATAAGTTAAGCAATCTTGCTATCACTCAAAAGAGCTAATGCCTTCCAAATCGATGAGTGTTGCTTACTCGATCTGAAGTCACTAAATTCCAAAAAATAACCCTAAACCATATGCTAAAAGAATTCAAGGCATTTGCGATGCGAGGTAACGTGATCGACCTGGCAATCGCTGTGATCATTGGCGGAGCCTTCAGTAGAATAGTCAACTCGCTGATTGCAGATGTCATTACGCCGCTCATTTTGAAACCTGCTTTAGACGCAGCGCATTTAACACAGCTTGAAGAACTTACGATTCTTGGCACAGTTAAATACGGCACTTTCCTGTCGGCTGTGATCAATTTTGTTATTATCGCTTTTGTTCTCTTTCTGATCATCAAAGGTATCAATACAATGAAGCGTGACGAGCCGGCAGCAGCGCCCGCCCCGCCGCCGGCTGACATTGTTCTTTTGACGGAAATAAGGGATTTATTGAAACAGAAGTAGGATCAACCTAGCAGCAGGCAATCAGTTTCTTTTCATTCGGCTTTCAATGATTCATAAGATGGCCCTACGATCATATTTGTAATCGTGTTCAACGCACTGACGAAACCTCATCACCTCAGTAATACGCACGTGCATTCAAGAAGCCGGACCTCATCACCGCGTTTTACAATTTCAATCGCGCCACTTTTTACGTCGATCTCGCGGCTCAACGACGAACCCGTGTTACTGAGGTGATGAGGTCGGTGCCATTGGTTCGTGGAACGGTGCGCGAACGAAACGTTACGTGATGAGGTTCATTCCCTCTGGTCATCGAGTGGGCGATGGAGGAGCGAGGCAATCATGTAGCACTTTATCGATCCGCGTTGGATCATTTTTTAACAAATGCAGAACTTACCACCAACGCCTTGCTTCCGGGTGTGTAGGCATAAAATCCATGACCACTTTTAATTCCCTTTGCGCCTGACTCTACCATATTAACAAGCAACGCACAGGGCGCATACTTTGGGTTGCCAAAACCCTCATGCAAAACCTTCATGATTGAAAGGCAGACATCGAGACCTACGAAGTCTGCAAGTTGAAGCGGGCCCATCGGATGTCCCATCCCCAGTTTCATCACGCTGTCGATCTCTTCGACACCCGCTACACCTTCATGTAAGGTGTGAATTGCCTCGTTGATCATAGGCATTAAAATTCTGTTCGCGACGAAGCCAGGGTAATCGTGTACTTCAACAGGCACCTTATCCAATGCTACGGAAAGATCCATGATTTGCTTCGTCACGTCATCGCTGGTAGCATATCCACGGATAACTTCTACAAGTTTCATCAACGGAACAGGGTTCATGAAATGCATGCCGATCACTTTATCTGGCCTGGCCGTAACGGACGCGATTTTCGTAATGGATATCGATGATGTGTTACTTGCCAATAAACAGTGTTGAGCTGCCAATTGATCAAGCTCACGAAAGATTTTCAGTTTAAGTTCAACGTTTTCCGTTGCCGCCTCAATGATGAGATCAGCATGGGTAACACCATCCTTGAGAGATGTGGTCATGGTGAGATTCCCGACAGCAGCATCCTTTTGCTCGGTGCTGATGATACCCTTTTCAATCTGACGTGAAAGATTCTTTTTTCTTGTCGCGAATCCTTTTTCCAAAGCAGTAGCATTGACGTCGATTAGCGACACCTTAAAATCGTATTGCGCAAACAAATGGGCGATTCCATTTCCCATGGTCCCGGACCCAATCACAGCGATATTTTTCATTGGATGTGTTTCATTAAATACTACGCACGTGCGCTGGTCAATGCTCTACCGTGTCGTCCTGATACTCCATCTCGACGCGCACCTCCTTCGCCAGTCCCATAGCATTGAAACGAATCGCCAGGCGCGTTGCCTTGTCTTTTACACTTCCTTGCCGACAATACCTGGATGGCTCAAGAAAATAATAGTAGAATTTTTCATTCCGCTTACCAAGCTCATTGCGATCTGGGTTGCCCAATATTGCAACAATGTCAAGCTCAGTGAGGGCTAATAATTTTTCTTTCTGCTGTTGTATCTGGTGTAAGCTCTGCGTTCGCGTGGTACCGCAACCATTCTTATCCTTTTTCCAGGATTCAACATCTATGCCATCCAGCACGGGTTGAGGCTTCAAACAGGAGGACATCATCAACATCATAACACAGATGACCATTGCCTTGGCGGGATCGCAAACAACCTGACGAAAGCGTGAAGCCTCCCAACTGTCAATGGTCACGCGGCCAGAGCAGGAGATGAAAAAAATCCTGTCAAGCATCAAGATGAGATTGAACTTCAAATTTAATTATCGTTTAATTTGCAGCCAAATGTACAAACATGGGGGTAAAGATCTTTAAGGCGGTGTGGTTTCTTTCGATGCTGGCTGCGTTGGCTGACCTTTTGGTCACCTATGCAAGCCTGCCTGCAACCGTGGTTATTTACGACGACGGAATTGCACCATATGCACTGTCGCGCGATAATTTTTTTTATATGATGACAGCACTGATGGCGGTGGTCAATGCGATGGTCTTTATCGCGACCAAAGTGTTTAAGAATGACGTTGATTTCAGGACGTGGTTCTTTGGATTGGTCATCACGCTCAACATTTTCTTTATCATCACGCTGAATTTTGTTGGCCTGTTCAACAGCGGGGAACGTTTTGACTATCAACGCATCGACTTCATCATTTATGGTAGCATCGGCCTATTCCTGGTTTGGGCTGCTGGCTGGCCTTTCTACTCCCTTTATAAAAGATTGTTTATTAAACAATCAGCTTAAAGAGATATGTTAAATACACTGATTTTCAATTAGTTATAACACAACAGTTAATAAAATTTTGCAATTGCCAGTTGCTTGAAATTGAAGGAACTGACCTTAAATTTTCCTTTATTAGTGCAAATTAGATTTTTTGCGACGCTGTCTGGGCCCCACAATTCCCCCAAAACGTCCATGACCTTAATTTTTTTGACTGATTTCACAGCGTCTCATTCATCTATAATCTTCGCATGACCTATGGCCAAAGCTGAAAAAACTTCTGCTATGTTCGAGTATAATGAATCCAGCATCAAGTCCCTTGACTGGCGTGAGCACATCCGTCTCCGGCCGGGTATGTACATCGGAAAGTTGGGAGACGGCTCGTCAAAGGACGATGGTATCTATGTGCTGGTTAAAGAGGTAGTTGACAACTGCATAGATGAGCACATGATGGGTTATGGAAAATCCATCGACGTGAAGATTACCGATCAGCGGGTCGTCGTACGCGACTTCGGCCGCGGGATCCCACTTGGTAAAGTGGTCGACGTGGTTTCAAAGATCAACACAGGCGCAAAGTATGATTCGGGCGCATTTCAAAAATCAGTTGGACTGAATGGCGTAGGTACCAAAGCGGTCAATGCGCTCTCAAATTATTTTAAAGTCCAGGCATTCCGTGATGGACAGACCAAAGCAGCAGAGTTTAAGAAGGGTATCCTTGTTAACGATGCGCGAATGTCGAAAAGCGACGAACGCAACGGCACGCTGGTGGAATTCGAGCCTGACAACACGATGTTCAAGCACTACCATTTCATTCCCGAATACCTGGATGATTTGATGTGGAACTACGCATTCCTCAATGCAGGATTGATCATCAACTATAATACCAAGAAATTTTTTTCGAAGGATGGACTGCTTGACCTGCTAAGACAAAAGTCGGATGCTGAAGACCTGCGTTATCCAATCATACATTTCAAAGGGGAAGACATTGAAGTGGCGTTGAGCCATGGCAACCAGTATGGCGAAGAATATTATTCATTTGTCAACGGTCAGCATACAACACAGGGAGGAACACACCTCGCGGCTTTCCGGGAAGGCCTTGTTAAAGGGATCCGTGATTTCTTCAAAAAGGATTTTGATGCATCCGACATCCGGGCAAGCATTATTGGCGCTGTCGCGATCCGCGTTCAGGAACCTGTGTTCGAATCTCAGACCAAGACTAAACTGGGATCAACCAACATGGCACCGGAAGGAGCGTCTGTCCGCGCTTTTGTTGGTGATTTTGTAGCCAAGGAACTTGAGATCTACCTGCACAAGAACCCCGTGGCGGCAGATGCCATCCAGAAGCGAATACTTCAGTCTGAACGCGAGCGAAAGGAGATCGCCGGTATTAAGAAGCTTGCAAACGACCGGGCTAAGAAGGCAAACCTGCACAATAAAAAACTTCGCGATTGCCGCTACCATTTCGATGAAAAAAATGAAAAGGGTGTCGACTCTGTCATCTTCATCACAGAGGGTGATTCTGCCAGTGGCTCGATCACAAAATCCAGAGACGTGGAAACGCAGGCTGTGTTCAGTTTAAGAGGTAAGCCGCTGAATTGTTTTTCCCTTACCAAAAAAGTGGTATATGAAAATGAGGAGTTCAACCTGCTTCAGCACGCACTTAATATCGAAGATGGGATTGAAGGGCTCCGCTATAACAAAGTGATCATAGCGACGGACGCTGACGTCGATGGCATGCACATCCGCTTGTTGCTGATGACCTTCTTTTTACAATTCTTTCCGGAACTGGTAAAAGCGGGTCACGTTTTCATTCTGGAGACACCATTGTTCAGGGTGCGAAATAAGAAAGAAACTATTTACTGTTACAGCGACGAAGAACGACAAAAAGCTATAGAGAAGATTGGAAGCAAACCTGAGATCACGAGGTTTAAAGGACTGGGCGAAATATCACCAGATGAATTCGGTGGATTCATAGGAGAGAACATCCGGTTACAGCCCGTGTTGCTCGGCGAAGGTCACCTCGCCAAGTTACTGGAGTTCTACATGGGTAAAAATTCGCCGGACCGGCAGGATTTTATTATTGATAACCTGAGGATTGAAATGGATAAAGTTGAGCCAAAGGCTGAAGAGGCCGTTGCAGAAGCTTGATCAATGCCAAATTACATCGTATAACAACATAGTTTAGACATGAGCAAAAAGCAAAAGCCTAAGATCAGTGTTCCCAAGGTCAACGAAGTGCATGGCAATGGAAATGGTGAGGCTGGTGGCGTGGTGCATTCGATAGCCATTGATGGATTGTATCAGAACTGGTTCCTGGACTACGCATCGTATGTGATCCTGGAGCGGGCGGTGCCGCGCATTGAAGATGGCTTTAAACCGGTGCAACGTCGGATCATGCATTCACTTAAGGAGATGGATGATGGTCGCTTTAATAAGGTAGCCAATGTGATCGGGAGCACCATGCAATATCACCCGCACGGCGACGCGTCGATCGGCGAAGCTATTGTCAATATCGGACAGAAGGATCTACTGATTGAAACCCAGGGCAACTGGGGCGATGTACGCACTGGAGATAGCGCTGCCGCTCCCAGATACATTGAAGCAAGACTATCCAAATTCGCCCTCGATGTAGTTTACAACACTCAGACCACGGATTGGCAACTATCTTACGACGGCCGCAAGCGGGAGCCTGTTACGCTTCCGGTAAAGTTTCCTTTGCTACTCGCACAGGGCGTTGAAGGGATTGCCGTTGGTTTGTCTACGAAGATCCTGCCCCATAATTTTTGCGAACTGACGAAGGCATCCATAGATATATTGAAAGGAAAGAACCCAAAGATCTTTCCTGATTTCTTTACTGGCGGAATTGCAGATTTTGCAGAATACAACCAAGGTCTTCGCGGCGGTAAGGTCAAGGTAAGGGCCAAGTTGGAGATACTCGATAAAAAGACGCTGGTGATCCGTGAGATTCCCTTCAGTACGACTACGACGTCGATCATGGAGTCCATTGTTAAGGCCAGCGAAAAAGGCCAAATCAAGATCAAGCAAGTAATCGACAATACGGCGAGAGACATTGAGATCCAAATCCTGTTGCAACCGGGACAGTCGCCCGAAATAGCAATGGATGCCCTATACGCTTTCACGGATTGCGAGATCAGTATTTCTCCCAATGCCTGCGTTATCGTCGAGGATAAACCACAATTCTTACCCGTTGGGCAGATCCTTAAATACAACACCAACCAAACAACCGAACTTTTAAAGGAGGAGCTCCAGATACGTAAAGGGGAGTTGATGGAAAAGATCCTGTTTTCATCCCTTGAAAAGATATTCATCGAGAAACGGATCTATCGCGACATTGAAGAAGCTGAGAGCTGGGAAGAAGTGATCGCCAGGATCGATAAGGGTCTGAAGCCTCACAAGAAGAAATTCTACAGGGAAATAACGCGTGAGGACATCATTAAACTGACAGAGATCAGGATCAAGCGGATATCGAGATTTGATGCGTTCAAAGCCGAAGAGCAACTACGCGATCTAGAAAAGGAATTGAAGGAGACTGAACATCACCTCAAACACCTCACCGACTATGCCATCGCATATTTCCAGAACCTATTGGATAAGTATGGCAAGGGCAGGGAAAGAAAAACAGAGATCAAAAGTTTTCAGTCGGTTACCGCCATTGATGTTATTGCTAACAACCAGAAGCTATACGCCAATAAACAGGATGGCTTCATCGGCTATGGATTGAAGCGCGATGAGAACAATACGTATATAAGTGACTGCTCTGAGCTCGACGACGTCATTGTTATCCGAAAAGACGGAAAAGCAAGAGTTTCACGGATTGCTGATAAGGTGTTCATGGGCAAGGACATACTCTTTGTAGGGATATGGAAAAAAGGCGATGAGCGAATGGTGTACAATGCCGTTTACTCCGACGGTAAAACAGGGAAGGGTTTTGCAAAGCGTTTCACTATTCCAGGTATCACACGCGATAAAGAATATCCGATAGCAACGGATGACAAGAATTCGCGGATCCATTACGTTTCTGGTAATCCAAATGGCGAAGCTGAAACGGTTGAGATCAAACTGTCACAAAGCAGCACCGCGAGAAAGAAAATATTTGAGTTCGACTTTTCTGAATTGGAGGTAAAGGGCCGGGGTGCACGCGGCAATACGGTCACCAAGTA
>Ga0193753_10001765_pt1 | contig 18112 bp, 14 predicted proteins | sample H1c2metaG_FD_144925 | JGI IMG/M metagenome (GOLD analysis project Ga0193753, IMG submission 144925) | Soil microbial communities from a riparian zone of the East river system, Colorado, United States - H1c2 | ecosystem: Environmental > Terrestrial > Soil > Riparian zone | place: USA: East...
CCACACATCAATAAAACGATCACTACTTTTTTCATGGCTTTACATTATTCAGCAAACGGCTTGTCTTTACTTCATTCTTTTCTTTTAGGTGTTGAAGCGAAAGGATCTTCACGTCATTGGAAAGACTCCAGGCAAATGAATACCTGTCTTTCATGTCCAGGTAGAGATTATCAATACTCCTGATACGTTCATCATCCGTCATAGAATAATTACCCGGTGACAAAAACATATCGAGTTGACCAACATCCGCATTGCAACCATCCATCAGGTGCGTGAAAACGGAATTGATATAACCCTCGTCGCTCTTAACCACGAGTTTTTTTATATCGGATTGCAGCAACAATATTTCAACCACCCTGGAATATCCTTTAATGCCGGGGTTCACTTCCATCATTGCATCAAAATGATCCAAATGCAAATGAAAATCGCCGTTCTTGATATCTCCAATAGTATTAAGTCCCTGTCTTGCAATTTCGTAGCCCTTCTCAATGTCTTTAATGTACACTCCCCACAAGGCAATTTGCTTGAGCTGATTTTTTATCCAGGCGCCCTTCTGGTTAAAAAAGCCTTGTGCAGTCATTTTTGTACCGGATAAGAAAAAAAGGAGGAATACTAAATTAGTGGTGAGTTTTTTCATTTCAAATTGTATAACGCTTTAACAGAATTAATATCATTTTGATCCTTTGTCCTTTGCATGCTTAATAAAATATTCTGGCTATTAAACAGCTTCAGGTCATTATAAACACTATTCATCGAAGCCGCAGCCTCATTAATAATTTCCAGCCTTTTAGCATCCGTCATTTGGATTACAAAAGAATTTATAACGAGGAACAACTGGTCAAGACCATTAGCAGATGCAGCTAACATGCCATCATAGACCTGCCCCATATAGGTGATTTCTTCAGTGCAGAAATGATTGTCTTGCTTAAACAGTGCAAATGCCTTTTTATATTCGCCAATGATCTCTTCCTGGGTGGTTGTAATTTGCTTTACCCGGTCATAGTAAGTAATGATATTCTTTACCTTTTGCAGCTCTTCAAAATAATCCTTATACAGTGTACGCTGCTTTTCCACCCAATCGGAAATCTCATCCAGTTTTAATTTGGACATCTCATTCTCAAGCTCCTTTTGCGCATTCTGCAGCCAGATCACTTTGTTTTGCTGCTGCTGGATGGCGAGATCAATGGCCTTTATAGCTTTTTTCAATGCTGTTTTCACCACTACCCATACAACAGCATGACTTTTCTGCGTAGGTGCAACCGTAAGACCTGCACACAGCAATAACATCAACGCAATCTTTTTCATAACAAACTATTTTAAGGCTTACAATTTTCTATAAGTTGTCGAACCAATTTTCACTTCTTTGTTCACCGGATCAAAAGACAGGATGCGCCCATTGTTATTGATGATAATGGTTTTGTCGCCGCTGTTATATGTTCCCGTCCAGTGTACAAGTTTATACTGCGGCTTCTCCTGGTATAGCATATAAGTTCGTCGCGTAACCTGGTAAGTACCGCTGCCATCTTTGACTGATGGTTCAATAATCATCGTATCCCTGGCTTCCGTAAATTCTGTTGTCCATTCGGTGATATATGTGCCCGGTATATAATCTTTTACTTGTGACGTGCACTGAATGAAAAACAAAGGCACGGATATCATTATAAGCAGCAGTTTGATTTGTTTGTACTTGATAATATTCATTTCAATGTTTTTTAGTGTCTTAAGTCCCCCTCTGTTGGAGGGGGATTTAGGGGGAGGCCGTTCTCATCTCTTCCGCCAGTACCGCAATCCCCTTTTGAATACTCCCATACTTCTTTGCATATTGCATCATCTTTATTTTCTCTGTTTCTTCCGTGGTATAGGCCAGGTATTCCTCTGGCGATACTTCGGTACGGTAGACCCTGGACAGCATACCACCCAGCGATATAAACACTTCCTTATATTTTCTCAGAGGATCATTGGCTTTGTTGACTGACAATACCAGGGCTTTCTCTTTTTCCGTCAACCCCAGCAATTCCTGTATCTGGTCAAACTTGTTTTGATACTTACTCTGATCAAGAAGGATCTTACAGTCAGAATTATTAATGATCGCTTGCTTTACCACTGGCGACGAAATGATATCTTCTACCTCTTGTGTCACAACAATCGCTTCGCCAAAAAATTTACGTACCGTCTTGAATAAATATTTAATGTATTCCGCCATTCCTTCTTTTGCGATCGCTTTCCAGGCTTCCTCAATGAGAATCATTTTGCGGATGCCTTTGAGCTTGCGCATTTTGGAAATAAATACTTCCATGATGATGAGTGTAACAACGGGAAACAGAATTGGATGATCCTTGATGTTGTCTAACTCAAAAACAATAAACCGTTTCTTTAACAGATCAAGGTTTTCAGAAGCGTTGAGTAAATAATCAAACTCGCCGCCTTTATAATACGGTCGCAAGACATATAAAAAATTAGTAACATCAAAATCCTTTTCCTTTACTTTATCAATCTCCAGGATGGCAACAAACTCCTTTTGCAAAAACTCATAGAAGGAATTGAAGCCGGGAAACAGGGCACTGTTCTTATCCAGGTGATCATAGTACGTTTGTAATGCATTACTCAATGCCACATATTCACTCCTCCCGAAACTTTCATTATCCTTTTTCCATAGCGCCAGCAGCAATGTCTTGATGCTTTCTTTTTTTTCTGTATCCAGCACATCGCCTTCACCGATATAGAATGGATTGAACTTAATGGGATCTTTTTCAGAATAGGTGAAATAATAGCCGTTCACCATATCGCATAACCCTTTGTAAGAATGCCCCACATCGACCAATACCACATGCGTTCCCTGTTCATAGTAGGAGCGCACCATATGATTAGTGAAAAAACTTTTGCCGGAACCAGATGGACCGAGAATAAACTTGTTGCGATTAGTACAGATGCCTTTCTTAATGGGCTCATCTGAAATATCAACATGCACGGGCTTGCCCGTCAGGCGATCGCCCAAGCGGATACCGACCTGGCTTAAAGAACTCCGGTAATTGGTTTCTAAATTCAAAAAACAACAAGCCTGCTCTGCGAACGTGTCAAAGGAATCGTTCATCGGGAAATCAGCGGCATTCCCTGGTATGCCCGCCCAATGGATCTGCGGCGCTCCCGCCAGCTCCTGCTTCGGTGTCGCGTCCATCTGGGCTAAGGCGCTTGATACCAGGTTTTTTACATCCTTTAATTTGTCATTATCATCTGTCCATACCAGTATATTAAAGTGCGCCTTTACAGGTAACCGCTGCTGCCCAATCGTTTCATTTAAAAAATCATTCACAGCATCGCGTGAAATAGCATTCTCACGCGAGTAGGCTGACAGCGATTGCAGCCTTAACCGCTTACTCTCTAACTTCTGAATGGTCTTCCCCGCATCATCCAGGAAAATATATTGGTTATAAATATGGTTGCAGGGCAGCAGCTGTCCTACCGTGGATGCAAAACCGATACTGAACTTTGTTTTGTCCGTGGAATATCTATCGTAATTAATCCTTGAACCGCAAAGAGCCGGCAGATCAGCAGCGTCCGATAATGTGTATAACTGGCAGTATTGTCCCCCTACCCTGATCCCATCCTTATACTCTATATCCTTAATGATTCTTTCTTCACAGGATTCGGACAGGTAGCAATACCGCTCTATCAAACCCGCTTGACCTGCCTGGCTCTGCAGTTCATTATCCGTTAATCTATTTAGTTGAACAAAGCCGCTGTCTTCGAGTATTCTTTTAAACTGCCCGCAACCATCTAAAAAATCCTGTAATAGTTGTGGCTTCAAAGTTTCTTCCGGAACAATTGAACTTCTTAAGAGCGTCGAGAAAAGTGAACTTGATGCCTTCCGGTTCGCCGGTTTCTTCGTCAGAAAAATATAACAGTGATGATCAAGAAATGGCCGCTCATTAAAAAAGCGATCACTGCTGCGTGATAGGAAACTGGTTTCACTCTTGCCGAAATCAGGATGATACTTACTGTCCACAAACCAATCCTGTTTGTGAAAGACCAATTGCCTGGGCAATATCCTGATCGCCTTTATCCATGCCTGGTGGAAGGCTTCATACTCCTGGTCGGACAGGGTAAATATCTCCGGCAGCGTACATTCATACACGACGGTGACATCACCCATCTTTGACAATATGCAATCTTGTTCCACTCCCGCAACGGGTAAAATATCCTTCAACCACTTTTCCATCTTCACATGCTTTACACTTCCACAAAATCATTTCACAACCTTCATAAAACATTTCCTGCTATTCGACTTAATCAAATCCGGTACACTCCGCTTCGCAAGCTTTTTCATCATCCCGTACTCCCCGTAAGTATTACTCAACCTGTATACATACATAAACAATCCCGTTCCTGCAATCAGTATCACCCCTAAACAAACAAACGTGTTGAACCCAACAAAATACATCGCAGCAAATAATATGAGTAACCCAATCAATCCCCCACCCAGCCACCAGATGTATTGCGCTTTCAAACCCTTAAATTCTATGCTCTTGTTAATGCCCTTATTAATTTGGTAAACGCTGTTCATTTTCTTTGATGCTTTTAACAAAGCAAATATCCTGACGGTGGAAAATTCTATCGATATGAATTAGCAAAGCATTTTGGTGAATTAGCGATAGAAATAAAATGGACATTATTGAATCGTTATGCCGCAGAAGTACTAATCCGTATTGACAAAATCCGTACATTTAAAAATCATATAAAACCTCATCATTGATCCCTTGTTATGGATAATCCTGAATTTAAAGAACTCTTTAATCGTGGTGACTACGTTGCGGCGCTTGAATGGGTAACGGAGAACTTTAACCGGGGCAATATCGACCTTATAACTAAAAACCGGCTGGAGGGTAAATGCGCTGGTTGGTTGGGAAAATTTGATCATGCTTTGAACTGCCTGGAAGAAGCGATAGCACTGTCGCCTGGTAATATTAATCCTGATGCATGGGATTCTAAGGGAATAGTATACCAGATGATGAATGATGGTGAAAAAGCCATCATGTGTTATGACCTTGCGATTGAGCAGTCACCGGACGGCAAATACCACTATGCTTCATATGGCAGGGGATATTTACTCTGTATTACAGGGAGAATGACGGAAGCTTTGATATCGTTTCAAAAAGCGGAGCAAGATTCTCCCGGGGGTGTTTTTCCGGAAGCGTCTTACGCCGTAGGTCTGTGTTATCGTAATTTGGATTTACCGGAAAAGGCTATTAAACCTTTTGAGAAAGCGATAGCTGATTCTCCCGGCGGCCATCATCCGGAGGCCCACAATCACAAAGGGGAGTCATTATTAATTTTAGAGGATTATGAAAACGCGTTGGATGCGTTTGATACGGCGATAAAACAGTCTGATAAAATCCTTCCATTGTTCTATTATAACCGGGGCTTTGCTTATCAGAAACTTGGAAGATATGAGGAAAGTATCAATTCACTTGATCAGGCAATACAGGCTTCTGTTAATATGCAATACCCGGATGCCTCCTTTGTACTGGGAAATGCATATTTAAAAACAAATCGTTTTGAACAGGCAATAATATGTTATCAGAAAGCAATCGATGATAGCGAGGGACAAATGAAACCTGAATCATATTTGAATATGGGTTCGGCATTCTCTGAACTTAAAAAAAAGGATGATGCATTAAGATGTTTTTTTAAAGCAATAGAGCAATCTGGGTCGCATGAAATTGCAGAGCCCTACTATAATATCGGGTTGATTTATTCGCAACGAAAAAAATTCGATGAAGCCATCCTGTTCTTTCAAAAAACGATTGAACTTTCACCAAAAGGCATAAATGCATTTGCAAGCTTTCAGATTGGAATATCCTTTTTTGAACTGCAGGCATTTCCTGAATCAGAAAAGGAATTTGAAAAGGCCATACAGGCTTCGCCCGGACAAAGGTATCCCGAGGCCTCCTGTGCAATGGGCCTGTCATTCCTGGAACAAGATAAAATTCCTGAAGCGCTGAACGCGTTCGATAAAGCAGTATATGATAGTCCCGGCAAAAAATTTCCCGATGCGTCCTTTTCTAAAGGACTTGTTTATATGAAAAAAAATATGGATAAAGCCGCCATAGAATCGTTTCAAAAGGCGATAAATGATAAACATGACAATAAGTATCCGGACGCATCCAGGGAATTGGGAATCTGCCTGCAGCAAAATGCTTACCTGGAAAAGGCTTTAGCTGCGTTTGAAAAAGCGGCAAACGACTCCGTTGATTTATACTTCCCGGATGCATGGTGCCGGAAGGCCAAACTGCTCCATTCAATGGGGAGGCGCAGGGAAGCGAAGGAAGCGGCTTTTATATCCATTGGCCAGAACAACAAATCAACAGATTGTGTAGCGTTTATCAATGATTATGTCAATAGTCATCCGGCGTATAGAAACAGAATTAGTTATCTGAATATCCTGCTGCTTCAGAATAATGCAGGAATTATAAGCCAATGGGAAAATATCAAACAGACATTCAAAAATTTTGCTTATATCAATGATGCAGAATTGTTTTGCCTTATACTGCTTAATGAGAATGACGTCCTTCATACGGGAATGGATCATTACGAAAGGCTCAGATGGTCTTATGTTATTTTTGCGGCCAACAAGCAGCCGGAATGGGTCTATTATACAATAGACCATTTATTGAATAATAATTACCCGCTGGATCGGATGGATTATTTTTTTTACCTGGACGCCGCTGCATCGGTGGCGGCATCAGAAAAAGAACTGAAAACGATTATCAGCAAAGCCGGGTTTGCAAATATCACACTCAACAGGGTTGATGTATACTTACGTCAGTTGAAATACGCGCCTGAGAGAGAAAATCTGCTTCAATACGTCAAAAACGACAAAGAGAAAATGGTACTGCAGCAGTATATTGCCGGCAATCCCTTTCCTTCTCCGGTTCCAAAAAATGAGATGTTATTGCGAACCATCGCGGGAAATTTCCAGACGAGCGACGATGACCTTGCATTTTTCACAAAGGACAGTAAGGGTTTTCTGAATCTGAGTGACAGCCTGTCAAAGGAAGATATTTATGAAGTGCAGGTCGCACAAAATATAGACGAATTCATTGACGGAGGCTCTGTCAGCACATTGGGGGCTACCCTTTTCTTATTAAGCGAATTTGAAAAAAATTATTATTCCAATAAAGAAATTACTGAAAAATTAAAAGCGTACGCCTTACTCAAATATGAATTAAAAAAACAGCAGAGCAAAAAGCCATCAATACCTGTGCTGACGGTAAGGGGTTTGATATCCACTACCATCGGGGCGTTTGCACCAGCAGTGATCGCAGGTACCTTTATATTTTCTGTATGCCTTACGATTGCAGTTGATTTTTGCCTGAATGTCGTGGAAGAAAAAATATTTTTTGATGCAAAATTTACTTGGGAAGAGTTTTTAGAACGTATAGCAAATTCAAATAAAATTGTTCAATAAGATTTGCCTTTAAAGCCGCAGAGGCAGGGGATACGGGAGACTGGCCTTTCTTCGCCTTTGTATTTCGCCCGGACGGTAACCAAACTGCTTCAGGAACGCAACCGAAAAATTACTGGGATCGGGATAGCCGACCTGCTCACATACTACTCTCAAAGGAGCATCAGTCTGTTCCAGTTGTTCATGCGCATATTTCAACCGCGCTTCCCGTGAATATGCACCGGCTGTTTTTCCGTATACCGACTTAAAGGCGGTTTGCAATTGCAGTTCAGTCAATCCGACCATCGTCGCCAATTCCTCCACCGTATGCCATTTCTCAAAATCTTTCCGGATGATTTGCTCCACAGCCTGCGCTTTTTGTACGTGCAGAAGAGACACCGGCCCCTCACCGGCAGCATGCATGATTGTCGTGGGTTTAATAAGAGTCATACTAATTTTTTTACATCCTGAGTCCCCGCCTTTTTCCTGGCGCCTTGCGGAGTTTATATTTTGCAGCAGGTTCTTCTACCTTCATTGTTATTGCTGGCCCTTCCTTCATGGCAACATCTTGCGTCACTTTATTGGTTTGCGCGGCGGTCATCTTAGCCATAATTTCTTTTTCCAGTTTTCCTAAATCCGTTTTAAGTTTTTGCAAAACAGCATCTTTTTCAAATGGCTGCGAGATGAGTTTTTCGAGTACAGGGATATTGGTATTGATTTTTGATAATTCCTTTTCATGCAGTTCTTTTAATGAACCAACACGGTCCAGCGCCTGTAAAAAATGCCTTGCCGCGAGTTTTGGGTTTTCAACAGAAGGATGGCCCTGGTTGTATGTATATTTAATGCCGCCTTCATCGTTCTGTACATAAAAACTATTTTGCGCCCGCTGGTGAAGCAGGCCTTTGTCTTCAATGGTTTCCAGTTCCTGACGGATATAACAGTTAAAGCCATAGAGGGTTCCGATTTTTTGTTCGGGCGGCCCGTGCTGCGGTGGGTTCCATTTCAGGTAGAGATGGATGATATGGTTGCCATTGTCTTCCGCTTTAACAGCAGTTATACCTTCCAGTTGCAATGGATTTTGTTTGCTGCCATCCTTATCAAACAGCAGCCTGCTTTTATATTTTTTTTCATCAGCGGTAAGCCGAACAGCAACCTTCTCCATCTTCGCCTTATCTGAATGCAGGGCGTCCAGCCGCCACCTGGAACGGCTGATCTCCCGGTAATGGATATGTTTCAAACTTTCCAGTACCGCAATCTTTTTTTCCAGTTTTGATTTCTCCAGCAGCGAAGAATCACCGGATAGTATTGCCACATATTCGGAGAAATTCATCCCGCTCTTTTCGTCCATCGCACCTTCATCGATACTGCGAACATGCAGGTCGGAATTTTTCATCTGGCTGATAAATGTTTGTTTGTTCTTCAGCAGGCTGAACTTGTAATTATCCAGCGATTGCTCCACGGCGTAGATATAACTTTTGACTTCGTTGTTGTAATATGCTTTTGCTATGGTATTGCCCTGCCTGGCCCCACGGCCATTGCGTTGTTCCAGTTCTGCGGGTTTCCAGGGAATATCCAGGTGGTGCAGGGCGACGACTCTTTGCTGCACATTCAAACCGGTGCCTGCTTTCTCCGTACTGCCCAGTAGTATCCTGATTTCACCGCTGTTCATCCTGCGGAAAAGTTGAGGCTTATTTTTATCGGTCCAGTCGTGGATGAAACTTATTTGGTGCGAGGGTATATTGTATTCGTCTGTCAGTTTATCCTTCAAAGCGTCATACAAATTGAAAGCATCTTTTTTCGGTGTGCCCAGGTCAGCAAAAATGATCTGCGTACCCCGGTGTTCCCGGCTATCCTGGTAAATCGTCGCTACCTTCTGAGCGCAAATACTCAGCTTGTTACCGGGATCATCATCATACCGCTGACTATCGATTAGCCGCAGATCCACCGCCATTTTTTTTGCATAGTTGGTAGCAATGAGCATGCGGCCCTTGTCTTCTTCAGGCGACAAAGGTCCCCTACCGATTAACGCGGCATCGCCCGTCTTCGCAAAGGCCATCAGGTCTTTGGTAAAGATGATTTGCTCAGCGGTAGGTTTGATGTTAACCAGTTCTTCCACCAGTGCCGGCTTATCAAGCCGGATATGTCTGGCGGTTTTATAGTCCGTGATTTCATTGTAAAACAAAGCGAGTTCAGGAACTTTTATAAAATGCCGGAACCGCTCCTTCGCCATGATTTCATTGGTCACTGAAAATTCGAAATCAACTGTTTTTTTGGTATACACCGCAGCCCATGCATCGAAGTTTTCTATCTGCTGCCGTTTCATTTCATTTGGGCGCAGATATTTGAACAGCAGGTACATTTCCGTCAGGCTGTTGCTGATGGGTGTACCGGACAGGAAGGTTACACACAAATCTGCATTGTGTTTTTCCTGCAGGGTACGCACCGCAAACAGCATGTTCAAAGCTTTCTGGCTGCCTTCAGTGTTGCCCAGGCCGGCCACCCGCGTATGACGTGTAGTGAAAGTCAGGTTCTTAAACTTATGCGCTTCATCGACAAACAAATGATCAATACCGAGGCTTTGAAAATCGATATCATCATCCTTTTTCTGGTCAATCCTTGCAACGGTTTGTTTGAGGCTGACAGCGAGGTTATTTTTCCGGATCTCCATACCCTTTAATAAGCTGCGCGATATTTCCCCGCCCAGGTGTTGAACCGTGCCCAAATCCTTTTCAATATTGTCCAGCTCGGTTTGAAGGATGCTCCGTTGTATATCCGGTGACTGCGGTATTTTTCCAAACTGGTCATGGGTGAGAATAATGCAATCCCAGTGGTTGTTTTTAATGCTGTGGAACAATCGTTGCCTTTTGGCGGGTGAAAAATCATTTTCATTGGGAAACAGGATTTTTGCCTGCGGGTAAGCCTTCCTGAAAGTTTCCGCAATCTGGGAGACGTTGGCCTTGAGTGCGATGATGAGTGGCTTATGCACGATTGCAAGTCTTTTCATTTCATGGGCGGCTACTATCATGGTGAGCGTCTTGCCCAGTCCCACTTCATGGTCGATCAATGCACCGCGGTTCTGCATGATCCGCCAGGCTGCATTTTTTTGGCTCCCGTACAGGTCCGTAATACCCAGTGCACCACGGTCAAGTCCAGGAAAACGCAAATGGCTGCCATTGTATTCCCTGGGTGCATAACAGTTATAGGTTTCATTGTACAATCGTTCAATGGATTTTTTGTCTTCCCCCGGCAATTCACCGAGCCAGTCCACAAATTTTCCGCGCATGGATTCAATCTTCTGGTGAGCAAGCTGTATGGCGTCACTGTCTGGTACACGTACCTCACTTCCGTTGGTGCCCTGAACCGTATACGTATAGAAAGGGCTTGTATTTTCGAGCGCATGTTCCAGCAAAGTATTACCCGTTGTCTGTTTACCGCTTTTTGTTATAACGGCGTATTCATCGGTGATGGTGGAATTATTGTAATCCGGTTTAACCTTAAACACATCAACCGAAGATAAAAAAGTAACTGTGGTGCGGACACCAAACAGGTCCGCTGCAAAGCGCTGGTAATACTCCAGCGGCATCCACCGTTCACCCAGATTAAAATCCAGCAGTTCAAAAGGAACTTTTTCCGGTTGTACCTTGCCGATAGCATCCAGGCTTTCTTTAAACCGTGTGTTTTGTGGTTCATCCAGTATGGCTTTTTCCGCCTCCTTTAGTTTTAGCACAACGTTGCCGCCTAAATATTGATCGGCCGTTTCCCAATGACCCGTTGCTGGGTTTGTATAAATAAGCTTATCAAGGGATCGGATAGTTTCGGTTTCAGTGGCACCAAGAATTTTCGCGATTAAAGGAATATCAACTTGTCCTTTTTCATTCAGGCAATACGCCAGTGCTTCGCTTGGGGAATCCGTATTGAAATTGATTTGTTTTTTAAACAGGGGCCCTTTAAAAATATCAGCAGGCACGAACACTTCACCTTCTCTTCTTTCCAGCGATGAAAGCGTAATGAAGCCCAGCGAATCATTGAGGATGTGCTTTTTGTTGATTGCTGCATTCAGTTCACCAAAATCCTTCCTGAAACCGGCATAGGCATCATTCAATTGTTTCCTTAATGCTGCATTTTCCGTTCCTTCTTTTGTTTCCCATGCCGATAAATCAAAATAGGCATCTCTTGTATTAACATATTGCCGGTAAAACGCCTGGCTTTGATGGTTTAATACAAAAGGCGTAAAGCGGGAATTGTCCTCACTAAAGTTTAGTTGCCGGATTGTTCCTGCTTTGCCATCCTGCAAAACCAGTGTTCCTTCTTTGTAATAAGATTTTAGACCTTTAAACAAATCAACCGCATGATCAATTTCACCGGCTGGTTGATCAAACAAGCCGAGTTGAACTGGTTTACTATTTTTTTGGGTTATGCTTCCGGAGACGGTTTCTGTAACATGTTGCCGTTGACCGGTAAACAACCTTCTGTTAAAACGCTTATTTATTCCTAAACGGATAGTGGCTGCGAGAGCAGGGGCTATATGATTAATATCACCATGCTGCCAAATCCGTTGATGCGCCTGGCCATATTGATTGGTCCCTGCTTTGATTTCATTGGCAACAATTATCTCCGGGTGTGCTGCGACATATGCATTCAAATCAAAAGCACCATATTCATTTTGCTGACCAAGAGTTTGAATCAATTGCTGCTCTTCCAGGGAAAGGCGCTGTTTAGTGAGGTTCTTTTGAACAATCAGGAGGTGGCTGGGCGCTTCGGTATTGGCGGTTTCCTTCATCAGGTTATCCGGCAAAACATTCAACGAAACAAAATCGGCCCGGTTAAAAAGATATTCCCTGGCATAGCCGTTGGACGGGGTGTTTAAAAAGGTGTCAGTAGCGATATAAGCCAACAAACCGCCATCCCGTATTTTGTCAAGGCCTTTGGCAAAAAAATAATTGTGGATTTTTCCTGTCAGCCGCTTATCGTTGTAGTCTTTGTCGTATACTGGGAAATTACCGAAAGGGATATTGGAAACAATTAGGTCGTACCAACTATTGTCTTTAATCGTTGTTTCTTCAAACCCGGCAATATGAATTGCCGAAGGCATGTTAAAATCGCCGGCTATTTTTTGTAAAATCTTACCGGACAAAAGGTCTTTTTCAACTGCCGTGATTTGATCCAGGGAAGGAAATGGCTGAATGGCTTCGGTCAAAAAAACACCGCTGCCGGCGCTTGGCTCATAGAGGCGCATAATGTTGATCCCTTCCTCTTTTAAAACGCCGTAAAGGGTTTGTGCAATGGCAGCGGGTGTATAAAATGCGGTTAGGATACTGTTTCTCAAAGATTGAACCGCCGCAGCATAATCTTTATCCGAAAGCTTTGAACGAAGCAACGCGTGCAGTTCCTGGATTGGTTGATGTAATTTCAAATCATTTTCAGCAGCGTTCAAATCTTTCCAGGCACTGACAGGTGCTTCCGGGAAAAGGATGGCCTTGATACCACCAAAACCATGATAACGGTGGAGCAATTCCAGTTCAGCAGCGGAAGGTTGTTTATCTTCAAGTGCTATCCGGATGGCCGCCATGTTATCATGGAGAATATGCAATGGGTTATAGGCCATTGTTTCGTTTCCTTTCTTATTTTATTTTTTATTTCTTTTGATGATGCAGGTGTTCGTGCAATGCACCAATCACCGCATATACCAACAGGCGACCATCTTCTTTCCCTTCGTAAAACCCAAATCGTTGGAAAGCTTCTTCGCATACCGGTATCATTTCCATAATAGTTGCCGGCAATTGTCCGCCGTGCTCTAACCGGTCAAAATCTTTTTTAAATTCCTCTTCCAGTATATTTCTGATGAATTGGTACCTGGATGGCTTTAATTCCTCAGTCAGCAGCGCCATGCATTGTTCTTCGATTTCATAAACCGGGGTATTCTTTGATATGAACTCCTGGAGGGTTGTATCAATGGCTTCCACCTTCTGCATCAGCCAGTCTGTTACGGACTTCTCCTGTTGCAGCTCCAGCAATAATTCCGGGCTGTTTTCGCCTGCGTAGGCATAGAGTTTATGCATCAGCAATTCCTGCATCTGAGAATCTTTATAAGTTTTTTGAGAACATTATTCCTCCTCTCCTTTTGTAAAGGGTTGGGGTGAGGCAGAGAAAGTTTTACTGACTAGTGTAATTGACTTATCTATAATTGCTTTTCAGTTCCCCCCTCTATTGGAGGGGGATAGGGGGAGGCCGCCTAATTACACGCCCCATGACTCACCCCCGCATACATCGGTCCCGCAATAGAAATATTCCCCGCTTCCGGCGATCCGTTCGCCACCATATTTTCCAGCAACACATACAATTTCGGTCCCGTAGCGATATTTGAAAAAGGATCATTGGGATTGTACACTTTAGGTATCACAAGTGGATTACCGGGACGCACCGAATTGAAAACTTCCAGGCCGTAATCCAGGCAATCGTAATTCACCACACTGTAAGGCATAACCGAAGAAAGCGCTTTCATTTTATCGATGACAGTATTAAACCCATAAGAACTCAGGTTCATGGTGATGGCACAGTCATATTTGTGACCGGCATTATCCACCGTTTTACCGGCCACAAAAGCGTCGGTGTTCATAATGGCCGCTCCCGGACTCTCCGCGGTAAAGCCAATGATTTGGGTAACGGATTGTGCTCCGTTTGTCTTGGTCAGTTGTAAAAAACAGTGACCGGTATTGCCACTCCAGATATTTAAACCAATACTGGGATCCGTATCCACCGGCAAATCACCCAATAATGTAACAGAACATGCAGCACCTGCGTCCGGGATATCGGCAAAGCATTTCATCCACGCGTTCATATCAATTTGCGGGTGCGACCAGCTGTTATCAGGCGCGATGGCGATATCGGGCAAATCAGCGGGCATGGCGTACTGGGTAGGTTGTCCAACTTCTCCCCCATTGTGGGAGGCCGGGAGGGGGCCATAACCACCGGCATAGGAATAAGTTCCACCACCGCCATACTCCCCCTCTGTTGGAGGGGGTTGGGGGGAGGCCGCCCCACCGCTTCCAAACATGCTTTGCAACATTATATAATCCGCGAAAGAAAAACTGCTTCCTTCATTCACCACCGGGAGGTAGGCAACTACGATTACTTCCGGCAGATCGTCATAGGGATATGGCAGGCTTTCTTCACGCTCCCCCTCTGTTGGAGGGGGTTGGGGGGAGGCCTTAAATAAATTTGGGTGAAATGCTTCGATATAGCCATTGGTAATCGCCGAATGAATAATTGTCTTTTTATCTAATGAACTGATGACAATAGAACCATTAAAATTTGGCGAATGATTGATTGCTTTTTCATTGCTTATTTGATCCGTTGTGGAGGTTTTCTTTTCCAGGTGAACAATTCCCGCATCACTTGTATTGCCAAGGCTGTCCGTTTGCAGCAAAACAAAATCATTGTACCATAATTTGTTTTTAATTGGAAAGCGCACATACCATTTTTCCTTTTGTTTGCTTAAACGATATTCTGAAAAATCAATGCTGTCACAGGCATTGGCCGGGACATGCTGCCGCACATATTTTTGAACGACTGATAAATATACTGGCGGGACTGGGTGAAGAACCAAAGGCCTTGTCGAATCGACGGATTGTTTCTTACATGCACTAAAAATTATTACAGCTATAATAGAAACCCATATTATTTTTTTCATTGACTTTTTTTGAATTGGTTGAAGAAATTGTTAAGAATGCTCATTGGCAGGTTTTGGTTTGGGCAATAGATTGCACTTACGCGCTAAGGCGTTTTTTTGAAATTTGAATAAAGGCTTTATTGACGCTGGCTTTTCAGTTCTCCCCTCTTTTGGAGGTTCACGAGCGCAGCGAAGGGAAGGAACGGAGTTCGAGGGGGAGGCCCTACACCCCAAAGAAACTCTTGATTACCGTGGCCACGATAACCAAAAAAACACAGGATCCAAACCAGGCAGCGGCCACTTTACCGGTATCAGGATCCCCGCTATTCCACTTTTGATAAACTTTCACTGCTCCGATCAACCCGACCAGTGCGCCCACAGCATACATCAGGTTGGTGCCCGAATCAAAGTAGCTGCGCACTTTTGTATTGGCTTCATTAATGCCGGTATTACCGTCCTGCGCAAGACTTCGAATACCGGATAATAAAAAACCAATACTTAAAAACGATCTGATACTTTTTCTTTTGCTATTGCGGCAATTCACACTAAACATTTTCATACTTCACGTTGCTTTATCTGTTATAAATCTGAAATCTTGCGGTTTTTGATTTTTATTTTATTTCCCTCCAGTTACCTCCCCATCTTCCTCCCTCTCTTTTAGGAGAGGGCCGGGGTGAGGTGGGGAGGTTGGAGGGCCACCCATCCAAACGCCTCTTACTACACTTGTCTTCCTTTACTTCCGCCTGGACGGGCCGTATCATGCTAACCAGATTTGTTGTAATTCATGTTCATTTAATTCAACCTTGCATTGGGTGCTCGCTTGTATACTGATATAATTATTGATGGCTGACTGAAATGCTGTTCCTTTCAAATCAGGGAAATGTTTAACTGCCATGCCGATTGCCATCAGTAACTCTTGTTTTATCCAGCCTTTTTCCGAACCTTGGTTAAACACCTGTTGCAAGGCTTTTTTTAAATCGCTGGAAGCAATAAAATGATCCATTTTCTTTTCCCCGGAGGGCTCCAAAGGTTCAGGAGGAACAGTTCCTTTTCTTTGAACCAGCAACAGGAGATCATGACGGAAGTAAACGCCCGCAATGACCAGGTAATAAATGACGACCAGTATTATTATTGTTGTGAAGAATTGCCCCCAGCTGATTGTTCGAAACATATTGCATTTTGTTATACTGCAAATATGGGGGCCTGTGAAAGCGATGTTTCAATAGATGTACCCGAGTCGGGAGAAATAAATTTTATGGAAGAGACTTTCTATAGCTACTGCCATAATAACACAGCTGAATTTTCTTATAAAATCATAACCCGTCAAAAATTTCCCGTCTGTATGTTTGTTGATGAATTGAACGGTAAACCGACATGCACGAATTTGCGGATAAATTATATGAGCAAATGGAAGCCCGGATCAGGCAGATCAAACAACAGGAATTCGATCTGTTGCAGCAATTGCCCCAATGCATTGGCGTCTGCCAGGAAATCTTGTATGAACTGCGCGTGTATTTTGACAAGCACTCTTTTACTGACAGCAAACAGGAAATCCATTTTTTTAAACAGATCAAACCCCGCTTCTATAGTCAGTTTATTTATTACGTCACCATTTCACAGATTGAGATTTACCGGCCAATTGGTAGCGATAAGGCGCAGTTCGAATTCCTGGAGCTGCAACTGGACCGCCTCAAACATTTCTTTGACAGTAACCTTGATTTTTACCAATATTACCGGAGCGGCGCAACACACTTCGATGAAAAGTATTTTGTCCGCGGCCAGCACGACCTGCGCCTGTTCCCTGATGATCTGGCGCTCAGCATTGACCCTGTTTTCTGCACACTGCAGAGTTATAAACTCTCCCGCCTGTTTGCCAATGAAGCGTTGCGTATTTACCTCAAAGCTGCTATTTCGGATCTGACGGCGGCAGACATTCCGAAAAAAATGATGACGGAAAAAAAGATGCAGTGGACCGGCTCCAAGGTTTCCCTGGTTGAACTCATCTATGCCTTGCAGGGCAGCGGCGTTTTTAACAATGCCACATCGGACATTAAACAATTGACTGGTTTTTTTGAAACCATGTTCCAGGTAGAACTGGGCAATGTGTACAATGTGTTTAACGAAATGCGCATCCGCAAAAAGAACCGCAGCAGCTTTCTTGATCTTTTAAAAGATCGTCTGATACAAAGAATGGATGAGGCGGACGAAGGGTAGCAGGCCTGTTTTTTTGATCAAAGTATTCAGCCGTGGGTTGTTGCCAGCATACTTGTGCCCGGCAACCTGGATTTGATGGATTTCCTACTGCTCAGGTGGAATGAATAATAGCACTCTTTAAAATAATTGACCTTACATAACAATGAATATTATGAACCAGGCAGTTTTACTACTATTTTGCAGCCGTTGCGTCGCACCCTTGTACTCTATAGCTTTATTCAGCAACCGCGTAAAATAACGTATCTATGACTCCTATACCTTATTGCGAAACCATCAAAATCCAGGTAATTAATCAAACGTTACATTGTGGCTTTTCTTATTAACCTCTTTTATGAATATCCGTCCCAAACAATCTTACCATCCTTTTGTGGCCGTCGCTTTTTATCTCCGCATCCTGCCGGATCAATTACTCGTTAAAATTCCCCGGTCAACACGTTATGAATGGCAGCATAAACAAGTAACGGATTTATTCGGGTACGATTGGTATTGCCAGAACCAGCATCTCTTTCACACAATACAGGAAGTTGCTGCCAGCAACCGGCTATTACAGGTAAACAGGGCCTTGTTGCGTGTCATTGCCGTACAGCGATTTTTTAAAAAGTATATAACGCAGATCCGGCTTAAAACTTTTAATGCTGCCGCTACTGCTGTTTCTACTATTCAAAAAGTCCAGGAAGTAATAGGGCTTGGTTATGCCTTAAAGTTTCTCCAATTAACGCAGCAGCAATACTGGCAACTCAGGCAAAAAGTAAAATGCCAAGGGTCTTTATTCAATCTATGTATACCAA
>Ga0193753_10001766_pt1 | contig 18111 bp, 14 predicted proteins | sample H1c2metaG_FD_144925 | JGI IMG/M metagenome (GOLD analysis project Ga0193753, IMG submission 144925) | Soil microbial communities from a riparian zone of the East river system, Colorado, United States - H1c2 | ecosystem: Environmental > Terrestrial > Soil > Riparian zone | place: USA: East...
AGCGGCGTCGATGACAATGCCGGCAATGGCAATGCCTGCGACGCATTCCGCCTCGCCCGCGGCCAGCGCCAGCAGCGGTCTGCACCTGACGCTGGAGAAGCCGATACTCGCCGAGACGATGCCGACGGGCGTGCGCATGGTCGCCGGCCGCGCGCTGCCGCCCGATGTACTTCGCAATCGTCTCTCCCAGGATCAGCAGTCCGTGATCAGCCAGTTCGTCGCGCGCGTCGAGACTTCCGGTATCGCCGTGCAAGCCACGTTTGTCGCCACGTTGCTGGCCGCGGAACCGGCCAAGTGGCGCACGCAGCTGACGCGGCTCGCGCCGGTCCTCGGCATCGAACTACTCAAGGCGACGCAGGCGCAGGTTGCGCGCATTGCCGAGCTCGCGCCGGCATCGCGCCTGCCGCTGTTGACCGACCTGTTCACGCTGCTCGACAGCATGGAGCCTGCCGATCGCAAGCGCCTGCGTGCCATCGCGCGCGCGTTCGCGCCCACGGTGGCAACCGGCGACATGCTGCGTTATTCGCTGACGCGCATGCTCGAGAAGCGCCTCGCCAAGGCCGCGGCGGAGGTCACGCCCGTGCCCTTGCCAGAGCGCGCGTCGGCCGTGTGCGAACTCTTCGCCGCGCTGGCGCAATGCCGCTTCGGCGTGGGCAAGCAGGGACTCAACGCCTATCGCGCCGGGCTCATGGGCATGCTGACGCCGCAGAAATGGGCGCCGCTGCCGGAGGATCTCCTCACGCCCGCGGTGCTCGATGCGATGCTGGTCGCTCTTGCACAGATTCATCCCACGGGCAAGCGCTCGCTGTCGGAAGGCATGGCGCGCGTCATCGCGGTGGGTGGGCGCCTGACCGTGCCGCAGGTCGATCTGCTGCGCGGTGTCTGCATGGTGGTCGATTGCCCGGTGCCGCTCATTCCCATCGACGTCGTTTTCGAAGAAGTCGACGTCAGTGCGCCCAAGGTTCAGGCCAGCGCGCGATAGAGCATCCGCGAGCCGACGACCAGCAGGAACACGCCGAACGCTTGCGAGAGGCGGCGACGGCTCAGCGAATGCGCCACTCGCGCACCGAGCGAGGCCGTGAGCATGGATCCTGGCGTGATGATCGCCAGCCCGACCACGCTCACGAACCCCACGGTTGCCCATGGCAGGGGCACAGGCGGCGTGGCGAGTAGATAGCCCACCGTGCCGGGAATGCTGATCACGATGCCGAAGAAAGAGGCCGTGCCCACGGCGCGATGGATGGGATATCCGCACAGATTCAGCGTGGGTACGGTCAGCGTGCCACCGCCGATGCCCATGATCGCCGACACGGCGCCAATCAGCGATGCCAGGGCCGCGCCACCCGCGCCGCGCGGCACGCTCTCCCGGGCGCGCAGGTGATCGAGCGGCAGCAGCATCTTGAGCGCAATGAGGAGCGCGACGGTGCCGAAAATGCCGGCCAGCAACGCGAGCGGCGCATGCGACGCCAGCAGACTTCCCGCGAAAGACGCCACGAACATCGGCGCGGCCCAGCGCCGGGCCAGCTCCCAATCGACCGCGCCACGCGCATGGTGCGAACGCGCCGAGCTGATCGACGTGGGAATGATGGCCGCGAGCGAGGTCGCCACGGCAACGTGCATGCGGTATTCCTCGGGTACTCCGGCAAAGCGCAGCGTGTACTCGAGCACGGGAACGGTGACGATGCCACCGCCCACGCCGAGCAGGCCCGCGGCGAATCCCGCGAGGAGCCCTGACACCGCCAGGATGGCGATGAGAGGCAGTAGTTCTTCCAAGTTACCGCTCGCTACCGACGGAGGCGTCGCGCTGACCCGAAGTCTCGCTGAACGGCCGGCCGGCGCGGCCTGCAAGGGCCGCATGTACCTCGCCGATGATGGCGAGCGCAATCGATTCGGGCGATCGCCCGCCAATGTCCAGCCCCACGGGGGCGCGCAATCGTGGGCGCAGCGCGCCAGCGTCGGCGCCGAGGTCGCTCATGAGTTTCTCCCGGCGCGCGGCCGGCCCTAACAAACCGACGTAGGGTACGGCGGCTCGGGACAGCGCGCGAAGGTAGTGCAGATCGGATTCCAGGTGATGGCTCATGACTATCGCGGCGGAATACTCCGCGAGCGAAACCTCCGCCGACAAATCGGCCGGGCGCGTTTCGACCAGTTTCGTCAGCGGCGGGAATCGATCGGGCGCGAGATAGATGGCGCGATGCTCGACGACCGTGGTTCGCCAGCCGAGGAAAGCCGCCAGCGTGGCCACGGGACGCGCGTCCGGTCCACCGCCCAGCAGCAGCAGGTGCGGCGGCGGTGCGAAGGAGGCCACGAACAACTCCACCGCGAGGGGTGCGGCCGGAACGATGGCGTTGATCGGTGCGGCGATGGCCGCCGCGTGCAGGGCGCGCATCCTGGAATCGTCCCGTGCCATCTCCGGCAGCTCGCCATCCGCCGGGAAGCTAAGACCGAGCTCGATGTCGGGCTCGCGACTCGCGATCACGAAGGCCACGCGGCAATGTTCGCCGCGTTTGTGAGCGCCGGCGAGATAGGGCAAGGGTTGCCAGCCGTCCGTTTCGCTGAGGCGCGAGAGCAGGACGTCCATGGCGCCCTCGCAACCGGCACCCAAACCGAACAATTGATCCGTGGTGCTGCGCAGGTCATAGCTCACGATGCGCGCATGACCGCTGGCTGCCACCTCGCGCGCGTGCTCACGCAGGTCACCTTCGAGACAACCGCCGGACAACAGGCCTGCGTATTCACCGTCGGCGGCGATGAGCATCTGCGCTCCGGGTTTGGCATAGGTGGAACCGCCAGTCCTGATGACCGTGGCGAGTACCAGGGGCTCGTTGGCAAGCAACGCGCGGTCGTAGAGCGGGAGGAGGCGGTGCAGTGACATGTGGGGCGCAAATATATGCCAGTTTGAGTAGCTCCGGCTTGCGCGTCGATGGGTCCAACCAGTAGATTTGCCGGGCTTTTTTTGCCCCTCCCGAGTTAATCCGCAAGGTCTAGGTTTCAATGCAATCTGCTGACCCCTCCGCCTGGGTCGTACACAAATTTGGCGGTTCTTCGGTCGCGGACGCCGAGTGTTTCAAGCGCGTCGCCAACATCCTCGAAACGCTGCCGCCGGGTCGCTTAGGGATCGTGCTCTCGGCCTGCCGCGGCGTCACCGATGCGTTGCTCGGCCTGGTCGCGCGCGCCGAAGCGCAGGACGACGCCTGGCGCGGTGACCTCGACGCGCTGCGCACGCGGCACAACACCATCGCCGAAGCGTTGCTGTCGGGCGATGCGCGCCAGCTCTACATGGCGGGCTTCGACCGCGACCGCCACGACATCGAAGGCATCCTGCACACGGTGAAGCTCACGCGCTCCGCCGCGCAGAACGTGCGCGACCTCATCGCCGGCTACGGCGAGATATGGTCCACCAGGCTGTTCCGTGAATTCTTCGTCACGCGCGGCAAACGCCCCGGCGAAGTGAAGTGGATCGACGCGCGCCAGGCCGTGGTCGTCGAGTGGGGTCCGTTGGGGCCTGCCGTGCAGTGGGACGAATCGCGCGCCAAGTTGAGCGCGCTGGTCGGAGCCGGCTTCAAGGGCACGCTCATCATCACCGGCTTCATCGCCTCGGACCGTCGCGGCGTCCAAACCACCCTCGGGCGCAACGGCAGCGACTTCTCCGGTTCCATCTTCGGCTCGTTGCTGGATGCCAGCGAGATCCACATCTGGACCGACGTCGACGGCGTGCTGTCGGCCGACCCGCGCCGCGTGCCTGACGCGAAGGTCATCGACTCGCTGTCGTACAACGAAGCGATGGAGCTCGCGTACTTCGGCGCCAAGGTCATTCATCCGCAGACGATGGCGCCGGCCGTGGCCAAGGGCATCCCGATCTGGATCCGTAACACGTTCGCGCCGCAGAAGCCGGGTTCACTGATCTGCGCGAAACCGGAGTCCAAACTACCCGTCAAGGGCATCACCAGCATCGAGAACATCGCGATGGTGAACGTGGAGGGCGCCGGCATGATCGGCGTGCCCGGCACGGCGCATCGCCTGTTCGGCGCGCTGCGTGAGGAAGGCATCTCGGTCATCCTCATTTCGCAGGGCAGCTCGGAGCATTCCATCTGCTGCGCCATTCCTGGCGTGGAGGCTGAACGGGCCGCACGCGTAGTCGCAGCGGCCTTCGATCGCGAGATCAAGGAAGGGCAGATCCAGAGCATCGCGGTGGACAAGGATCTCGCGATCCTCGCCGTGGTGGGTGATGGCATGGCCGGGCTTCCCGGCGTCTCGGGCCAGGTGTTCAACGCGTTGGGCTCAGCGGCCGTGAACGTGCACGCCATCGCGCAGGGCGCTTCCGAGCGCAATATTTCGGTGGTCGTGGACGGCAAGGATGCCACGCGCGCGCTGCGCGCCGTGCATGCCGGCTTCTATCTGTCGCCGCACACCATTTCCATTGGTCTCATCGGGCCGGGTTCGGTCGGCCGCGTGTTGCTCGAACAGATTGCCGCCGAGAGCGGTCGCCTGCGCGACGAATTCAAGCTCGATCTGCGCCTGCGCGGCATCATGGGTAGCAAGAAAATGCTGCTGGCGGAGCAGGGCATATCGCCTTCCGGAGGCGTAGATGGATGGAAGGCGGCGCTCGATGCGAGTTCCGCGGCAGCCGACATCGACAAGTTCGTCGAGCACCTGCACGTCGACCACCTGCCGCACACCGTCATCATCGACTGCACCGCCGACGACAGCGTGGCGAAGCACTACGCGGAGTGGCTCAAGGCGGGCATCCACGTGGTCACGCCGAACAAGAAGGCGAACAGCGGACCGCTGGCCTACTACGATTCCCTGAAAGAGGCGCGCCGGCACGGCGGTTCCTCTTATCTCTATGAGGCCACGGTGGGCGCCGGCCTGCCCGTCATCCAGACGCTGCGCGACCTGCGCGAGACCGGCGACAAGATCACCAGCGTCGAGGGCATCCTCTCCGGCACCCTGGCCTATCTATTCAACGTGTATGACGGCAAGACGCCGTTCTCGGAGATCGTCAAGGACGCCAAGGCGAAGGGCTACACCGAGCCGGATCCTCGCGACGACTTGTCCGGCACGGACTTCGTGCGCAAGGTCATCATCCTGGGCCGCGAGATGGGCCTCAAGCTCGAGATGAAAGACGTGCAGGTGGAAAGCCTGATCCCGGCGGGGCTCGAGAAGGGCACCATCGACGACTTCCTCAATGGCTTGTCGAAGTATGACGGCGAGATGAAGAAGCGGTTCGATGCCGCCGCCGCGCGCGGCAAGGTGCTGCGCTATGTCGGCCGCCTCACGGCGGATGGCAAGGCCACGGTCGGCGTCTCCGAGCTCGACAAGTCACATGCCTTCGCGAACATCGCGCTCACGGACAACGTCGTGCGTTACGCCACGGCGCGATACAACGCAAACCCGCTCATCGTGCAGGGCCCGGGTGCGGGTCCGGCGGTCACGGCGGCGGGCGTGTTCGCCGATCTGCTGCGCGTGTGTTCGTATCTCGGAGCGCGCCTGTGAGCGCTGGACGCAACGAAGCCACCGCATTCGCGCCGGCATCGGCGGCCAACGTCGCCATTGGTTTCGACATCCTGGGTTTTTCGGTGGATGTGCTCGGCGATACGGTCACCGTCAAACGCACGGCAAAGCCGGGGGTGGTCATCAGCGGTTCGGCGGGCGTAGTGAAAGAGATTCCGCGCGATCCTGAAAAGAACACCGCGGGTCGGGCGCTGCTCGCCATGCAGGAAGTGCTCAAGCCCAGCTTCGGATTCGACGCGTTCATCACCAAGGGCATCCCGCTCGGCAGCGGACTCGGTGGCTCGGCCGCCTCGGCCGTGGCCGCGGTGGTGGCGGCCAACGCGCTGCTCGACAAGCCGCTCTCGAAGATCGAACTACTGCAGTTCGCCATGCAGGGTGAGAAGGTTTCGAGCGGCTCGCTGCACGTCGACAACATTTCGCCGAGCCTGTTCGGTGGCCTGGTGCTTACCGTGGGCATCGACAATCCCCGCGTGAAACAGATTCCCGTGCCCGAAGGTATTCGCGCCGTGCTCGTGCATCCGCACCTGTTCCTGTCCACGAAGCAGGCTCGCGGCATTCTCAAGCTTGAAGTCACGATGTCGGACTTCATCTGGCAGACCGCGAATCTCGCCGGCTTCATCTCCGGCTGCTACACGAACGATCTCGACATGATTCGCGCGTCGTTCGAAGACGTGGTCATCGAAAAGCAGCGCTCGCAGCTCATTCCCGGTTTCGATTCCGTGCGTAAAGGCGCGATCGGCGCGGGTGCACTCGGCTGCACCATCTCCGGCGCGGGCCCCACGATGTTCGCCTGGGCGCTCGAACGCGATGCCGAAAACGTGCGCAATGCCATGGTGTCGGCATTCGGTACGGCCAACATGAAAGTGGACCACTGGATCGTGCCCATCACGACCGCGGGCGCGCACGTTCTCCCGGGCTGACCCGTGCAATACATCAGTACCCGCGGCCTCGCCTCCTCAGATAGGGCAGCGCCTGTGAATTTTGGCGCCGCGCTCGCGCAGGGCCTGGCGCCCGACGGCGGCCTGTACATGCCGGAATCGTGGCCGGCCATTCCGCTTGCGCATTTCGATGGCGCCAGCAGTCTTTCGGAAGTGGCCGAGGTCATGCTTCGCCCGTTCGTCGCCGGCGATCCCGTCGCCTCTGAAATCGGCACCATCGTTCGCGACGCCTTCAATTTTCCGGCGCCGCTCGAGCCGGTGGCCGATGGCGGCAAACTCTCGGTGCTCGAGCTGTTCCATGGCCCCACGGCGGCATTCAAGGATTTCGGCGCGCGCTTTCTCGCGGCGTCGCTGGCGCGCATCCGCCAGCACGCGAACGACAGCACCGACGCCAAGCCGCTCAACATTCTCGTGGCCACCTCGGGTGACACCGGCGGCGCGGTGGCTGCCGCATTTCATCGTCGGCCCGGCGTGGTGGTTTCCGTGCTCTTCCCGAAAGGCCTCGTGTCGCCGACCCAGGAGCGTCAGCTCACCTGCTGGGGTGACAACGTTCTGTCCTACCGCGTGAACGGCAGCTTCGATGACTGCCAGCAGCTGGTGAAGCTGGCCTTCGTCGATGAAGACCTCAAGCGACATTTCGATCTGTCGAGCGCGAATTCGATCAATCTCGGGCGGCTGCTGCCCCAGGCCGTGTACTACGCCGCCACCAGTCTCGCGGTGCATCGCGAGCATGGCGTTGCGCCTAACTTCCTGATCCCGAGCGGCAATCTCGGCAATTCCGTGGCCTGCGTCTGGGCCCGCAAGCTGGGGCTGCCCATCGGCCGCATCGTCCTGGCGCACAACGCCAATCGCACGGTGCCGGATTTCCTCGCGAGCGGGGAGTGGCGGCCCCGCGCCAGCATTCCAACGCTGGCTTCGGCCATGGACGTGGGTTCGCCTAGCAACATGGAACGGCTGCGTGCACTGTTTCCGGACATCGAAGGTGTGCGCGGTGCGGTCCGCGCGGAAAGCGTCGGCGACGATGAAATCCGGTCGCGAATTGCCAACGATTTCAAACAGTACGGGAAAACCTGGTGCCCCCATACGGCCACGGCGGCCGAAGTCTATGCGCGAATGCCCATTTCCGAGCGCTCGAATGCGCGCTGGGTGCTGGTCTCGACCGCGCATCCGGCGAAATTTCGTGAAATCGTGGAGCCCCTCATAGGGCAACGAATCGAAATCCCGGAAAGCCTTGCTAAACTCTTCTCGCGTCCCGTGTCCTGCGCCGATCTCGAGCCTTCGCTCGCCGCGCTCACGGTTGCGTTGGGGAGCAAGAGTTGAATCCTCCTTTCGGACTCACACAGGTTCAGTTCGTATTGATCATCGTCGGCGCGGTCGCCGTGGTGTTGCTCGCCGTGCTGGGCAGCCGCGCGTGGGTGGTTCGGCGTCGCGATGCGCGCCGCGTCGCGCGTGTCACCGCCGGCGCCGCGGATTTCCTGCGCAATGTGCTCGTGCCCGATGGCAACGGTGGTGACTACCATCTCGATTTCGTGCTGCTGACCAGTCGCGGCGTCGTCATCATCGACATGCGGGACTTCGTTGGCATCGTCTTTGGCGGCGACCAGATGACGTCGTGGACGCTCATGACCGGCCCGAGCCGTACCACGTTCGTCAATCCGCAGGCGGGCCTCTACGACCGCATCGCCAGCGTCAAGGCCATCGCCACCGACACGCCGGTCGAAGGCCGCATCGTGTTCACCAAGCGCGCCAAGTTTCCGAAGGGCCTGCCACGCTTCACCGTGATGCTCGAGTCCGTCGCGGCGGAATTCCCCAAGCTCGGCGCTGCGGAGCTCGAAGTGGCCGTCGCGAAATATCGTCCCGGCTGGGCCAGGCTCAAGGACGCCGCCAAGCCAAGCCCGCACTTCCGCTCGAATCCCATCGCCGTGGCTTGATGCGCGCGGCGGGTTGCCCCGGTAGATAGGGGCGCCGCTCGTAGCGCAGCCTGTCCCGGACCTGAGTCCCGTGCTGGACTTACCCGCGGGACCGGTGGTGAGAACGGTCGGGGCGCAGTGGCCCGTTATCAGGGCCTCGCTTCCAGAATCAGATTCACCGGCGAATGCATCGCGCGGCGGAAGCGCTTGAAGCCCGCGCCCGACACCACCGACCGCAGACGCGCCTCGCCCGCCTGCGCACCCAGGCCCATCCGGCCGTCCTGCGACAACGAGCAGGGCGTGCACAACAGCGTGGATGCCGCGTAGTACGCGCGCCCGAGCGGGTTGAAGTTCTCCTCGATGCGGTCGCCCGCGTACGGCTCGACGATCATCCAGGTGCCGTTGGGCGCCAGTGTCTTCAGCACATGGCGTGAAGCGGCAACCGGGTCGCCCATGTCATGCAGGGCATCGAACACCGTGATGAACTCATACAGGTGGCCGCGATAGTTGTCCGCCCGCCCGATCTCGAAACTTACATTGGAGAGGCCGGCCTCGCGCGCATGCAGTCGGGCGGCGGCGATCGACTCGTCGTGGTAGTCGAATCCGATGAAGCTCGACTTTGGAAAAGCCTTGGCCATGATCAGCGTCGAGTAACCCACACCGCACCCCACGTCGGCGACGCGGATGCCGGTCTTGAGCTTCGATTCGACGCCGTCGAGAGCGGGGATCCACTCCTGCACCAGGTGATTGAGATATCCCACTTTGAAGAACCGTGCACAGCCCGGAAACATGTCGGGGTGATGTTCGTGCCAACCGATGCCGAGCCCGGATTTGAAGGCGTCCGTGAGGCGGTCGACGATGCGACCTGCTGCCAGCGCGGTCTGAAAGCCTCCGACGATGAACGCCGGACTTTCCTCCTGGGCGAACAGCATCGCCTGTTCGGGTGACAGCTGGTATCGACCGCTGTCGGCCAGGTAATCGACGTAGCCGGACGCGGCGTGCGCGTTGAGCCATTCGCGCACATAGCGCTCGTGCGTGCCGCTCTTGTCGGCAAGCTCCGAGGCGGTGAGAGCGCCACTCTTTGCCAGCGTGCGATACAGCCCGAGCCGGTCGCCGATGACCACCAGCGCCGCGAGCGAGGTGGCGCCGAAGTCGGTGATGGCTCGGCCCAGCAGGTCATTGAGCCTTTCGCCATTGAACAAGGCTTCGTCGATCCTGGCGGAGGGTTGCGATTGCATGATGTTTTCTCCTGGGCGTTTGCGAGGGGTGCATCCTGGATTGGCCGCTCGCCCGGAGATTTGCCGATCGGCCGCCGTTATTGATCGATTGGCCAGAACGGCTCGCGGACTTGATCGATCTGCCGCAGAATTTGCCCATGGATGCACTTTCGGAACTGTTGCGCGCGGTAAAGCTCTCCGGCGCGCTGTTCTACAACTCGAGTTGTTCGGCGCCCTGGTGTCTGCAGGCTCCACAGTCGAACACCTTTCTGCCGTATATCCGCGCGCAAGCCACGCGGGTCATCGAGTTCCATCACATCACCGAAGGCACGGCCTACATACGTGTGGGCGGCGAGACCACACCCCTGGCGGCGGGTGACATCGTGATGATGCCGCACGGTGATTCGCACGAAATGGGCGCGGGAGTCGGAGGGAAAATCATCCGCGGAGAAGAAGCGCTGCCGGCGTTGTGGTCGGGCAGCCTCAGTCTCTCGAGCTTTGGCGGTGGCGGCGCGTTGACCGGCCTCGTGTGCGGCTTTCTTGCCTGCGACGGCGAACTTCTCAAGCCGGTTCTGGCGGGTCTGCCGCGCGTGGTTCGCGTGAATATCCGCACGGATCCTTCCGGTGAATGGCTGGACAACATGCTGCGGCACGCCGTGTCGCAGGCCGCCGCTTCGACACCGGGAAGCGAAGTGATACTGGCGCACCTGGCGGAAGTGCTGTTCACCGAAGTATTGCGGCGCTATCTGAGTGCGTTGCCCGACGGACGCACTGGCTGGCTGGCAGGTGCGGGAGATCCGGCCGTGGGACGCGCGCTGGCTGCCTTGCACAAGGATCCCGCGTTCGACTGGACGCTGGACTCGCTCGCGCATGAGGCGGGCATTTCACGCTCGACGCTGACGGAAAAATTCACGCGCTTCATCGGCCAGGCGCCCATGGCCTATCTCACCGACTGGCGTCTCGAACTCGGAGCCGAGGCGCTGCGGTCCACCAGCCGCAGCGTGCAACGCGTGGCGCTGGATTCGGGCTACGAATCCGAGGCAGCATTCAATCGCGCCTTCAAGCGGCGGTTTTCCGCGCCTCCCGCCCGCTACCGGCGCGAGGCCCGCGCAAAAATGGCCACGAAGATTCCGCCCGCGCGGGACCACGCGATGGCCGCGGGCGCCTGAGCGCGATCAGTGAACCGGCAATCCGAAGAATTGCCGGGACGCGGCTGTGCTGGCGGCCGCCACCATTTCCGCGGTTTCCCCTCGCGCGGCGGCGATTGCCCGCACGACATGCGGAAGGTACGCGGGCTCATTGCGCCGCGTCTTCGGCGCAGGCTTGATGTCGCGGGGCAATAGATAGGGCGCATCGGTTTCGAGCAGCAGCCGGTCGGCCGGGATTCCCTTCACGACTTCCCGCAGTTGCAGTCCACGGCGCTCGTCGTTGATCCAGCCGGTGATGCCGATGTGCAGGCCGAGTTCGAGGTACGCATCGCGCTCCCTTTCTCCGGCGGTGAAGCAATGCGCGACGCCCCGTTTCACACCATGCTCGCGCAGGATGGCGATGAAGTCGTCGTGCGCGTCGCGCTGGTGCAGGAATACGGGCTTGCCCGCGGCGGCAGCCAGCTCGAGTTGCCAGCCGAAAGCGCGGCGCTGCAAGTCGCGCGGGGAAAAGTCACGAAAATAGTCGAGGCCGCATTCGCCGACGGCAACGACGAGATTGTCACGAGCCAGTTGCTGGAGAGCGGGCAGGGTGTCCGCGGTCAAGTCCGCCGCGTGATGCGGATGCACACCGGCCGTGGCGAACAATACGCCGGGATGAGCCTGCGACAACGCGATCGCCTTGCGCGTGGCGTCTTCACTCGACCCGGTCACGACCATTTGCGCCACTCCCGCCGCCGCGGCGCGCTGCATGACCGCGTCGCGGTCGGCGTCGAAACTGTCATGCGCGAGATTCACGCCGATGTCGATCAGTTCCATCAGAGCTTGAGTATCCATCGCTTGCGATGGCAGACGAGCAGCACGATGAAGATCAGGCCGATGCCGCAGAACGCGAACAGCAGCGACGCCGCGCGCGGGTCGACGAACTGGCTGAACCACGCCTGGCCGGCATTGCGCAGCGTGGTCGGCGCTTCGGGCGTGCCTAACCACTGCGCGTCGATGAGCGGGGCGGCGAGGAACACGAGGATGTACGCGAGCAGGGGGTTCTCGCCGAAGATGCGCGCCGGCCACAATGCGGGCCGCACTACGGGTGCCTGCGAGACAGGCATGAGCACCCCAAGCACCGCCAGAGCAAATCCGCCGCTCCACAATGCGAAAGTGCTGGTCCAGAGGTTTTTGATGATCGGGCACCAGCCTGCGAACAACGCCGACACCAGCATCATCACGGCGCCGGCTGCGACAAAGGCAAGGGAGGGCCGCGCGAACAATCCACGTGAAAAGCCAAGCCCCGCGAGCGCGCCCAGCAATACGTTGAAGCAGGCCGGCCACGTTGAAAGGATTCCCTCCGGATCGAAGACTACCTTCCCATCGACGGGCCAATGGGGGAAGAAGTGCTCAACGCCAATGACCGCGCGGTCGACCACCGAGGGCCAGCTACCTACCGGGTCGAAGCGCGGCGCGCCAAAACCCGGCACGGGCACGAAGTAGAGCAGCAGCCAATACGTCACGAGGATCACGGCCGCCGCAACGATGAGCGGCCTGAAGCGGAAGTAGAGCCGCGCGCCTTCGAGGCGCGCCGTCGCCAGCATGAATGCGCCCGTGAGCATGTAACAGAGGCCAATGCGTTGCAGGACACCGGGAATCCGGAACGTCGCAAAATCGAACTTCGGATACAGATTGAGAAAGAGCCCGATGGCAACCAGCAACGTCCCGCGCCAAAGCAGATGGCGCATCAACGTGCCGCGCGAATCGCCTTTTGCAGAGCGGCGTTCGAGCGACAGCGGCATGGCGGCGCCGATGCAGAACAGGAACGCCGGCGCGACCATGTCGATGAGCGTCCATCCTTCCCACCTGGCGTGCACCAGGAAGGCATAGTTGTGTTCCCACGATCCGGGCGTCAGGTTCATCAACATCAGGATGATGGTGAGGCCGCGCAGCACATCGAGTGCATCCCAACGTTTCATTCTTGTTCTTCCTTCCCCTTGGGCGCGCAAATTCTAGTCGTTGTGTCGATATCCAGTGCTGTCAATCGTCAACTACTGGACATGACACATGACAGATGTTCCCCAATGGGATTTCCATTAATCTTCAGCCCTCTCGAATCGCGCCAACCATTTCAGGAACTTAACGCCGCATGCCTCTCGATACCGAGTCCCTGGGTTCGCTGCGAATCGAACGATCAAGTGCAACCTCCGGCGGCGGAAACCGCGTGGGGCTTTACATCAGCATCGCGGTGGTACTGCTGGTGGTGGCGGCAGGCACGTGGTTCTTCATGCGGCCGAAGCCCACCGAGGTTTCCACGGTGGTGGCCGAAGCCGATTCCAGTGGCCCGAGTCTGGGCACATCGGTACTCAACGCCTCGGGTTATGTGGTCGCGCGGCGCATGGCCACGGTCTCTTCGAAAGTGACGGGCAAAGTGCTCGAGATCTTCGTCGAGGAAGGCATGGAAGTGCAGAAAGGCCAGGTGCTCGCGCGCCTGGATCCGGAAAACAGTTCCACCATGCTCACGATGGCCGAACGCGAGCTCGAGGCCTCGAAACGCAATCTCACCGAAATCGAAGTGCGCCTGGCCGATGCGCGCCGCAATCTCGAGCGCAACGAAGCGCTGGTGAAGCAGCAACTCGTGAGCCAGACGGCGCTCGATACCTCGCGCGCCGAAGCGAATGCGCTGGCCGCGCGCCTGGCTGCCTCGCAGGCGCAGGTCAAGGTGTCGGAAAGCGGCCTCGCCATGCGGCGCATCGACTACAACGATCTCAATGTGCGCGCACCGTTCACGGGTGTGGTGATCTCCAAGGACGCACAGCCCGGCGAGATGATTTCGCCGATGTCAGCGGGTGGCGGCTTCACGCGCACGGGCATCGCCACCATCGTCGACATGGAATCGCGCGAAGTGGAAGTGGACGTCAACGAGGCGTACATCAATCGCGTCAAGAGCAATCAACGCGTCGAGGCCACGCTCGATGCCTATCCCGACGCGCCGCTCGCCGCGCATGTCATCAACATCGTGCCCACCGCGGATCGCACGAAGGCCACGGTGCGTGTACGCATAGGCTTCGAAAAACTCGAACCGCAGATCCTCCCGGACATGGGCATCAAGGTGCGATTTCTCGACGATCAGCCGGCGCAGGCGGCCAGTCCCACCACGGGTCCGCGCATACGCGTGCCGGCGGTGGCGGTGCAGAAAGTGGATGGCGAATCCTACGTCTGGGTGGTCAGCGAAGAGCGCGTCGAGCGGCGCGCGGTCACCGTCGGGCCGGAGAGTGAAGGAACGATCGAAATCCGCGCCGGCGTGAACAGCGGCGACGAGCTGGTGTCACCGGTGGTGCAGGGCCTGGTCGACGGCGGCAAGGTCAAGCTCAAAGACGACAATAATAGTTAGAGGAAATGAACATGGCAGTCGAAAGCAGCAAATTGGATCCGGTGGTCGCACGCCTGCGTGGCGTCGCCAAGCAGTACCAGCGCGGCAACGAAGTGGTGCCGGTGCTCGAGAAGCTAGATCTCGACTTGCCCCGCGGCGACTTCGTCGCGCTCATGGGCCCCTCGGGCTCGGGCAAGACCACGCTGCTCAATTTGCTCGGCGGTCTCGACCGGCCGACCACGGGCACCATCGAGGTCGATGGCCTCGCCATCGACAAGCTGTCGAACTCGAAGCTCGGCGACTGGCGCGCGGACAACGTGGGCTTCGTGTTCCAGATGTACAACCTGCTGCCGGTGCTCACCGCCGAACGCAACGTGGAGCTGCCGCTGCTGCTCACGAGGCTCGGTCGCGCCGATCGCCTGAAGCGCGTGCATACGGCGCTCACGCTGGTGGGCCTCGGGGATCGCATCAAGCACAAACCGCGTGAACTCTCGGGTGGCCAGGAACAGCGCGTGGGCATCGCGCGCGCCATCGTCACGGACCCCACGCTGCTGCTGTGCGACGAGCCCACGGGCGACCTCGATCGCAAGTCGGGACGAGATCCTCGACCTGCTGCAGGCGTTGAACAAGCAGCATGGCAAGACCATCGTCATGGTGACGCACGATCCGCGCGCCGCCGAGCGTGCCAATCGCACGCTGCACCTGGAGAAGGGCCGCCTGGAACGGGAGACTTCCTGATGTTCCGCTGGCTGCCCCTGGTCTGGGCGAATCTCGGGCGCCGCAAACTGCGCCTGACATTCACGTTCATCTCCATCCTGCTCGCATTCCTGATGTTCGGGTTGCTCGATGCGCTGCGCACCAGTCTCAGCGATGCGGTGAATCTCGCCGGCGCGGATCGCCTGCTGCTGCAGAACAAGATCAATCTCACGGTGCCGAATCCGCTCGCGTATTACGAGAAGGTGCGAGCCGTCGAGGGCGTGCGCGCCGCCACGGTCATGGCCTGGTTTGGTGGGATGTACAAGGATCCCTCGCAGCAGATCCAGGTGCAGTCGGTGTATCCCGAGCAGTTTCTCGAGGTGTATCCGGATTTCCTGCTGACGCCCGCGGAAATAACGGCGTTCAAGCAGGATCGGCGCGGCATCGTCATCGGCAAACTGCTGGCCGATAAATATGGCTGGAAGGTCGGGCAGACCATCCCGCTGCGCTCGTCGATCTGGCGCAAGCTCGATGGTTCCGATACCTGGCAGTTCAACATCGTCGGCATCTACGACGTGAAGGGCAGCGGCATAAACAAGGGCAGTGCGTTTTTCAACTTCGACTACTTCAACGAGTCGCTGCAGTTCGGCAAGGACAACGCAGGCATGATCGCGATTCGGGTCGAGAACGCCGCGGAATCCGACAAGGTGGCCAACCGCATCGATGCGTTGTTCGCCAATTCGTCCAGCGAGACAAAAACCGCGACCGAGCGCGCATTCCTCAAACGCTTTCTCGATCAGATGGGCAACATCGGCCTGATCCTCGTCTCGGTCACCACCGCCGTGTTCTTCACGATGTTGCTGGTCACGGCGAACGCGGTTGCCGAATCGGTGCGCGAACGCACCAACGAGATCGGCGTCCTCAAGACGCTGGGTTTTGGCGGCCGGCAGATTCTCTTGCTGGTGCTTCTCGAATCGATGTCGCTCACGCTGGTGGGCGGCTTCGTCGGTCTCGGGCTTGCGTGGGTGGCCTCGATCATCCTGGGCGAGCTGGCCAAGGACTACTTCCCGTCATTTGGTCTGCGCGATGCCACTTTCCTGATGGGCTTCGGGCTGATGCTCGCATTCGGGCTCATCACCGGCCTGTGGCCGGCACTCACGGCCATGCGGCTCAAGATCGTGGACGCCTTGCGGCGCACCTGAGGAATCGACGATGAAATTTTTCGCACAAGTGGGCGCGGTTACCGGCATGAACCTGCGCAACATTCCGCACCGCTGGTCATCGTCGCTGGTCGCGGTACTGGGAATCGGCGGCGTCACGCTGGTATTGGTCGCGTTGCTGTCGATCGCCGCGGGATTCAAGGTGGCACTCGAAGGCTCGGGGTCCGACGACGTCGCCATGATCCTGCGCGGGGGCTCTAACAACGAGTTGTCGAGCGGCTTTGGGCCCGACACGGTCACGGTGGTGGGCGACGCGCCCGGCGTGAAGCGCGATGCGAAGACCAACAAGCCCATTCTGTCGCCCGAGCTATATGTGCTCGTGGACGGCCGCATGCGCGGCAAGGACGCAACCACGAATCTTCCGTTGCGTGGCGTGAGCACCATGGCTCCGCTGCTGCGCAAGAAATTCGTGATGGTCGAAGGGCACATGTTCCGCGAAGGCACCAACGAGGTCATCGTCGGAGACGGCGCGGTCAAACAATACGAAGGCCTCGAGGTCGGCAAGACCGTGCGCTGGGGCAGCACCGAATGGAAAGTGGTCGGCCGGTTTACCGACGCCGGCGGCATCGCGGAGTCGGAAGTGTGGGGCGATACGCCCATCGTTCAACAGGCGTGGAGGCGCGGTAACAGCTACCAGTCGATTCGCGTGAAGCTCACGAGTGCCGAGGCTCTCAAGACGCTCAAGAATGCGCTCACGAAGGATCCGCGAGTTCGCCTGGAAATTTTCTCCGAGCGTGCCTTCTACATCGATCAGCAGAAGATCATGTCGACCATCATCAACGTGGTCGGCTGGACACTGGCGGTCCTGATGGGCATTGCCGCGATCTTCGCGGCGCTCAATACGCTGTATAACGCCGTGGCCAGCCGTGTGCGCGAGATCGCCACCCTGCGGGCACTCGGCTTCGGCGGTTTTGCCGTCGTCGTCTCCGTTCTCGCGGAAGCCATCGTGCTGGGCGCGGTCGGTGGCCTCATCGGCGGGTTGCTGGCCTACCTGTTCCTGAACGGCATGACGAGCTCGACCCTGAACTTCGCGTCGTTCAGCCAGATCACGTTTGCGTTCACCGTGACACCCCAACTCGTGTTAACAGGCGTCATCTACGGCCTGATTCTGACCTTCCTTGCAGGCATACTCCCCGGCATCAAGGCTGCGCGGCAGCCGATCACTTCGGGGTTGCGCGAATTGTGATGCGACGGTTTTCGATTTCGTTGTTCGGGGCGCTGGCACTGGCCGGCGCCTCTTCGTTTGCACACGCTGAAGCATCGCTTACAGACTGGGCCGACGTCGAAGGCCGCATCCAATACGCGTACTACACCAACGACGCGCGTGCGCTCAACAGCATGCTGACCTCGCTCAAGCCCAAAGCGGTTGAAGGCGAAGACGCCTCCAGCGGCAATGACGACATCACGCGGTGGTACTTCCGCGCGCTCACTCACTACCGGCTGGCGCAGGTGCTCACCACCACGCAGAAGGGCAAGGCCAAGGACGCCATCGACGAGTGCGGCGATGAGGCCGATGAAACCGTCGACGCGCTGCCCAAGGTGCCGTTGGGACTCGACGAAACCGACGAGAATCGCAAGCAGCGCGCTGAGGCGTACGCGCTTGCCACGGCCTGTACGCTCGCCGGGCGCGAAATGAGTTCCATACCCTTTGCCGGCGGCAGGATCGGCTCGCGCATCGACGAAGCGGTGAAGCTCGAGCCGAAGAATCCACGCGTGCGCCTGGTGGAGGCGCTGGCCATGTTCGATCGCGCCGGCAAGAACGCCGATGAGAAAGCCGTCGCGCTCAGGAATCTGCGAGCCGTCACGGTGATGTTCGAGCAGGCGCGCGCCGCCGCTTCGTCGAGGCCGGAATGGGGCGCCGCCGAGGCGTATGCATTCCTGGGCCGCGCGCTGTTCGACCAGCGCGACGTGGTCGGCGCCCGTGAAGCACTCGAACGTTCGCTGCTGATCGCGCCGGAGTACGCGTTCGCGCGCCAGCTCATGTCGCGAATCACGCGCTAGCTTCGCAACACCGTTACAATCGGCGCCCATGAAATACGGGCGCTTGTTTGCCCCGCTCGATCTGGGCTTCACGCGCCTGCCGAACCGCATCGTCATGGGTTCGATGCATACC
>Ga0193753_10001767_pt1 | contig 18107 bp, 12 predicted proteins | sample H1c2metaG_FD_144925 | JGI IMG/M metagenome (GOLD analysis project Ga0193753, IMG submission 144925) | Soil microbial communities from a riparian zone of the East river system, Colorado, United States - H1c2 | ecosystem: Environmental > Terrestrial > Soil > Riparian zone | place: USA: East...
CCTGTACTTCCACCATTGAATTGGTAGTGCTGTTCCATTTTTGCCAGGTGCCTACCTGAATCACTCCTACCGGATCGAGGATCACAACATCCGCTGGACGCGGCTTAAATTTCACTCCCTCGTAGAGAATGGCCGCATAAAAACGAGGGTCGCGGTTACTATAAGGCTCCGTCGCCTTGGTTGGATCGTTCCAGTCAAAAGGGGTTCCATCGGCCATTTCAAAATCATCTACTAATTCGCCTGAAGGGGTATCCTCGCCATATAAGTGGTAGCCATTGGGCCCGCTGGCAAGGGGAAGATTATTTTCGCCTGATTTCGCAACATAGTAACGGACAAAAATATCTTCTTCAGTATTTTTTGTAAGAAAGATATCCACCAGGTTTTGAGCGATGGAGTCGCCGGTAGCAGGATTGGCCTTGAACAAGCCATAAGTTCCCATGTCTATTACAGCCTTCGCTGCATCTCTTGCCGCCTCCCATTGCTGCTCCCTATTGCCATCGGTATATCCCAGTAGTTCTGGATTTGAATAACCGGAAAATACCGGATTATTCGCGTGGAGGTCGCTTGCGGCATAAAGGAGTGTTCTTGATTTGAGCGCCAGCGCAGCTCCCCTGGTGGCGCGCCCGCCATTGCCGCCGCTTTGAACAATGGGCAATAATGCAGCGGCCTTGTCCAGTTCGTCTGAGATGAATTGGATACAGTCTGCATAGGTATCGCGCTTGACGCTGAAATCATCGGTGAGCTGATAAGATTTAACGACCAGTGGAACGCCTCCGTACAAGCTGGTTAACTGGTGATAAAAATAGGCCCTCAGAAATACCGCTTCCCCTGTCATTCTTTCCGTAAGCGTTTTGTCGTCCACTATAATATCTTCCAACGGCGCCGTTTCAATCTTCTCCAAAAAAAGATTGCAGGAGCGGATACTATTGTAAAGACTACTCCAGTCTTCGTGCGCCCAGGAGGCAAGATTATCGGAAGTCAGTAGGCTATTATTGAATTCAAAAAAACTATACCACTGATCGTGCATTTCATCAACAAATTCCGCTTTCAATAAACCATCTCCGCCATTGGCAGGATTATCTATACCGCGGTAAATACCATTCAGAAAAGCCTCGATCAAAGCAGGATCATTCCAGGTATCGATGTCTGAAAATTCATCCTGCGGTTTTGTGTCCAGGTCCTTTTTGCATGAGACCGTCAGAGCAATCATGAATAAAAAAAGTTTTATATAGATGAAAGTTTTCATTTTCTGATTTTTAGAGAGTGACATTTAATCCCACATTGAGTACTTTACTGGAAGGATAAGGCGTAGAGCTGCTGGTTTCGGGATCCCAGTTGGTTAGCTTATCGAATGTTAACAGGTTGAGGCCGCTTACATAAACGCTCGATCCCTTTATACCCAGTCTTTTGTTGACCGATTGGGGTATTGTATATCCCAGTTCAACATTTTTAAGACGGATATAATCGTTATTCCTAAGCCAGTAAGAATTGGGCGATGCCATCCAGTATTCCTCATTATAATTCCATGTGCGCGGTTTTGTGGCATTGATATTATCGGGGGTCCATCGGCCAATGGCATCTTCGTCAAAATAGTTTCCACTTTCGCCGGAAAAAGAATAATGGTTGCGTATGGCTCCACTGGCGCCCTGCAACAATACAGACAAATAGAAGCTACGGTATTGCAGGTCTACACTGAGGCCACCGGAGAAAGTAGGAAGATCTGTTTTATCGTTCCTTACCCTGTCGAGGCCATTGAGTTGCCCGTCTTTATTAACATCTTCAAACACAATATCTCCCGGTCTTGCATTGTCCCAATGAGGATAAGCGTCTACGGCTGCCTGGTCTTTAAAAATTCCCATGGCATTATAATATAATCCCGAATTCATTGGATGTCCTGTTGACTGCTGGTATATCGGGGCTCCAGGAGTTTCGTCCCAGAATTTAATTTTATTCTTTTGGTGTCCGCCATTCACCGAAACTGTGTAACGTAAGGTGCCTGCCTGACCGCGATAGCTTACTTCAAAATCGAAACCTTTATTGATCACCTTGCCTATATTTTCGCGGGGAAGCACGATACCCGAGGTGGCAGGAACAGAGGCGTTCCTGAAATGAAGAATGTTGGTGCGAAGGTTGCTGAAATAATCCGCGGTGACGCTAAGCCTGCCGTTCAGGAACTGCGCATCGAAACCAATATTAGACTGGTTGGATATCTCCCAGGTAACATTAGGATTGGGTATGCGAAGTTCTGCAAGCGCCTTGTTTTCGACGCTTTCGTTAAAAATAGCTACTCCTGAAAACCCATAACTGGCTAAATATTGATAGGGAGAGATGCGGTCGTTGCCCGTTTGTCCCCACGATCCGCGGATCTTAAAGTCTCGGATAAAAGAAAGATGATCCTGCCAGAATTTTTCCTGAGATATTCTCCAGCCAAGCGAAATGCCAGGGAAAAACCCGAAGCGTTTTCCTTCAGGAAAAATATAAGACCCGTCGTACCTGAAGACAAATTCAACGAGGTATTTTTCGCTAAAATTATAATTAAAGCGCCCAAAATAGTTCAGTCTTGAATTTACTGACGCCGATCCGTTATTATCTTTTTCCAGATCGCCTCCGGCAAACAGTTGGTCTGCGGCCGCGGTTATAAAGTATCTTCTGAAAGCGGAGAAGGTCATTGTATCGCCCTTGATCCTTTCAGCGCCAGCCAGTATTTTGATATTATGTTCTTTTGAAATGGTGGTGGAATAATTGATCAGCGTATTCACCATCGTTCTGCCGCCATCCATCAGGCTTTGTGTCAACCTCGGTTCTGCGAATCCTCTTATACCCTTATTGAGCACAGGTTGGTTGTCAGCGTCCAGGGTCTGCCCATCCCAATAGTAAAGGTTCCAGGGCTTTTGCCAGAGCTTCCTGTTGCTGATGGCCTTATCGAAAGAGACGTTGCCAGTAATGGACAACCCTTTAACCCAGGGAATGTCGATATCTATTTTGCCGATAGATTCGAGCACGTAAGTTTTGTCCCTGTCATACCCGGTTTCACTGGTAGCCAACACTACCGGATTCTCGCCCCGTTCTATATCGGGCCCCGGCAGTCCATTAGGCCAGTAGGCCCTTACATTCGGTTTGCCCCGCAAGGTGGAGCTGTAGATAATACTGGAAGACCTCGTAGGATAGTTCCGCTTTTCCTGACGACCGGCGAGGTCAAAACTCACTCGTATAAATTTGTTGAGTTTTGCATCAATGTTACTGCGGAAATTGACCTGTGAATAATTTGTAGCGCTGTTCCTGTAGGTCCCATCCTGGAACTTCGTTCCAACTGAGAACATGTATCGCACGTTTTCCGTGCCGCCGGTTACGGAAACATTCGCATAGTTCTGAACAGAATAGGGTTTAAACGTTTCTTTAAACCAATCGGTATTTGGATACCTGAGTGGATCAGAGCCGTTTTTATAAAGCTCGATCATCTCGTCGGTGTATAGCGGATCTCTTTGCCGATAGAGTTTAATTTCGTTGATCATCTGCGCATAAGTTGCAGCGTCTGCCATCTTGGGAATAACCGTGGGGCTGGCCCATCCCTGGTTAAGCGAGACGGTTAACTGCGGTTTGCCTGTTAAACCGCGTCTTGTGGTGACGAGGATTACGCCATTTGCCGCGCGCGCACCATAGATAGCTGCAGATGCGTCTTTTAGAATCGTAATGCTTTCAATATCTGCTGGATCGATACGTTCCATTGCTCTGCCCGGAATACCATCGACTACTACGAGCGGAGAATTATCATTTAACGTATTGGATCCCCTTATTCTTAATATAGACCCGTCTTGTCCTGGCTCACCGCTACGGGTAACCGCAGTTAGGCCAGGCAAACGACCTGCAAGGCTGTTAGAAAGGTTTGTAGACGGAGCTTTTACCAGCTCGGCTCCTTTGATCGCGGTAACTGATCCTGTTAACGTGGCTTTCTTAGCTGTTCCATAACCTACAACCACCACCTGGTTCAACGACTCCGATTCGCGCTCAAGCACAATGTTGATGTTCCCTTGTGCTACCGGAACTTCCCTGGTGATAAACCCAACAAAACTGATTATCATTATGGCGTTGGGCGGAGCATCAATGGTAAACCTACCATCGGCGTCGGTAATAACGCCTTTATTAGTGCCTTTAATCTGAATATTCACTCCCGCCAATGGGAGCCCGTCAACTTCGCGGACTATTCCCGAAATGGGCGGAATATCAACAGGCTCGGCGGGCTTCCTATTGAAGGGGGAGATTGAACCAGGACGGTAGGAAATTAAAATATTATTATCCTTAATCGAATAACTTAATTGCTGATTCTCTAAAACCAGATCCAGGAAATCTGTTAATGGCTGATTGTGAACATTAACGGTCACCCGTTGCGCATTTTTTATCAACTCCTTATTGTATACAACTAAAAAACCAGTTTGTTTTTTAATTTCGGCAATCGCACGTTTTAATGATACATCTCTTCCAGAGAATGAAATGCTTTGAGAATGGGTTCGCGCGGCGAGGTGCAGGGAAAAAGCTAATAAAATAACAGCAGTTAGTTTCATCGCAAGAAAAATTGATCCTCCGGCGGCGCTATAATAACCCGCAGTGCGAGCAGTCAGGGCGCGCGGCGTTCTGGTTAAAAGACCATTCATGGGATGGCCTTTACAAAAAGCAAAAAATTCCATAGTTTTGTTCCAGTTTTGGGTGAATAATAAGCAGTTACACAATGCTACTTTTCTATGTTGCCTGAAACGTAATGTCTGCTTAGTTTATAGCTAATACAGACGCTGCCGGGAGTGCTACCCACACTTCCGGTTTATTTCAGCCGATAAAACTAACGTCGGATATAACTAACATTTATTGCCGTACAATTACGCGCTTCCCTTCAATGCTGAATTTGACTTTTGATCCTTTTAAAAAATCCAGCACGTCCGATAAATGGAGGCTTTTGCTCATCTCGCCACCAAATTCAATGGCCGGAATTCCATTTTCATACATTACCTCTATATCATACCATCGGGAAAGCTGACGCATCACTTGCTCAAGGCGCTGATCGTTAAAATTAAAAACGCCGTTCTTCCAGGCAAGATCCTGCTCAGGATCGGTCTTAACCACTTTTCCATTCATGTAGGCTTCGCCTGGCTTCAATATCTTATCGCCAATCCTAACCGATCCTTCAAGTAATGTTGTTTTTGCAACAGGTTCATCTGCATAAGCATTGACATTAAAATGAGTGCCCAACACTTTTATGTCGTCTTTGAATGTCTTTATGGTGAATGGTTGTTTACTATTTTTAGCTACTTCAAAATATGCTTCGCCTGTAACACTTACAATGCGCTCCTTCCCAGGAAAAGATGTGGGATAAACAATGCTGCTTATAGCGTTTAACCACACCTTGGTGCCATCAGGAAGCACAAGTCTGTACTGGCCGCCCTTTGGTGTACTCATCGTATTATAAAGGAGCTCATCTGACTTCCCATAGGTTAACGTTCCATTTTTATTGACAACGACCAGATTGCCATCGGCAATAGTTTGCTGTCCGGCAGCCTTCAACTCTACTTTTTGCCCATTGCTTAACGTAAGAGTGGCCACATCTGATCCAGGAAGAATATCGTTCTGCACAAGGGAAGGATTGACAGCCATTGGTGTAGTTCGCTTTCCATTTGACATATTCCACACATACGCCCCGATGCCAAAAAATAATAAAACCGCCGCCGCATAGGATAACCAAGACCTGCGCGCCAATAGAAGTCGATTTACAGGTCTGGCAGTTGTGGAAGGAGCGTCAACTTGCTTATAGGCTAGAATTTTCTGAAACAGGGTCTCGCTTTTATCCGCATTGAATACAGGATCTATAACGGCATATTCCGACCATATCTCCTCCATAATGGATTGAACTTGCTCCGAATTCTTGCTTTCAATTAGAAAAGACATCAATACATCTTTTTCCTCTTCGCTTGCAACTCCTTTAAAATAACGACGTAAAATCTCGGCTAAATTATATCCGGTCATGGAGTCTCCCCTTTCTTATAAGACACCAATCATTTCAAAACCGGGTAGTGGAAGTCAAAAGAATTTTAAAATCAGCAGAAGAACGGAAAAGTGGCTGCGCAGGTACGCTGTTATAAATTTTGTCGCCGTCTGCATATGTTTTCGGGCGGTTTCCGGGGCGATGCCTAATTCCTTACCTATAGATTGGTATTTCATGCCCTGTTTATATTTCAACTCGTGTACCTTTCGTTGTTGCCCGGGAAGTTGGTCTACGGCTTTTTCTATTAACGAGTCATAGTCGAGGTTACCTTGCAGAGGATCATTGGAAGAAGCAGGGTTGACCTCTGTCTGCATTAACCATTTCCTGAAGCTGAGGCTTTCTCTGGCAACATGTCTCAACGCATTAAACGTTTGATTGCGAGATAATATGTATAGGTATTTATCAAAGTTCTGGATTTCTACGAGTGTCTTCCTCCTGACCCAAATTTTTACAAATACGTCCTGCACGATTTCTTCAGCCAGGGGAACGGATTTTGTCCAACCCAGCACATATCCTCCCAATTTTTGGTGCCATAAAGTAAAGAGTATTCTGAACGCGTGTTCGTCTCCTTCTGCTATACTGTCGAGAAGCTGTTTCTCATTATATGTAGGCTGGGTTGTCAACTATTTTTGATGGCAGTTCTTGCAAACTATGCCAAAAAAATGATAAGAACTTAATATTACTCAGAATCGCGATAGTGAACAGCCTGGTCTTTTTTGATTGAATACATCTCGATAACCAGTTGTTTTAAACTACGAACAACGGCGCCTGAAATCAGTACCCTCTTTGCTGTGGAGGAGGCTAAAGGATCGCCGCCTCTCATTTGACAATCCATCGAAGTTGACCTAGTATTTCGAAGGGGTCTTTCGAGCTGAACTACCGCTAATAAAAATACTCATCGATTTATTGGTTGCGTTTCTCACCGGCTTAAGGGTAAAATCCAAATGGAGTTCCGTTTGTAAAATTTGTTTTATCCGGTAAGCCAGTTTTTCTTCATTTGAACCATTGTATCGGATCTCATTGCCCGACGCATAATATGCGGCGCCTGTATTTGTTGGATTTCTAAATGTTCTTCTGGCTACTGAATACTTTGCTTTCCGGAGTGCTTCAAATACCGAGTTGGCGACGGTTTTGTCCTGTACTATGCTATTGTCGACAAAAAGATCGATCCTGACCTGGGGAATCAATCCTGCGAAAATATTAGAAGAAATCAAACCAATTGAATCGGTTGTCCGGTAAGCGAACGAATCTATTTTCAGGTTATAGTTCATCGACACTCTCACCTGCGCGGTATACTGTTTGAATGCTTTCAACCGGTCCGCAAGTATATTCCCTTTTTCTAAGTACGTCATATATAAATGAGTGGAGTCGCTTGAAAAATCAAAAGTCGAATCCACAAGATAATTTTGAATTTTGCTGAACTGGGCAATAGAATCTGCCCTTGCCTGAATTCTTTGAATAGATATGTTTCTAAACATCCCAAACGCACTTACAGTATCGTAAAAGAAAGTAGTAGCTGACAATTTTCCAGCGACCAACGACCGATAGTAATCATGAAGAATAGACAAACATTTATCTCCAAGCACGCCGTCGATCTGTTGTTTAATATAAGCAGAAGTATCCTGGTATTGTTTGTCGAGCGCATAGTAATTTTTCAGCATCCTAAGGTTAAAATCAATATCCTGATTGGAGGCCGTGGAGTAAGCAGTAACGAAGTCTGCATACATCAGTCTCTTATCAACTGAAACTGCAGAAGGCCCGGGCATAGTAGACTCGGTTTTTGCAAACCGACTAATCGCAAGGTATAATGATATAATAGCCACGGTAATGGCTGAGGCATACAAAATAATATTATAGTTTGATTTTGACTTCGCTTTATCAGATACAGGTGAAGCCATCTGCGGAGAGCCAGACTTTCTGGATTCAAGAGCACGGTCTATTCCTTCCTGGATAAGCAACCTGTTGTCTTTGATGTCTTCTCCTTTTACTTTTTTGATCAGACTATCACGCGAGTCGGTCAACAAATGGACATCCTTCAAATCGTTTGCAAGAATTGCAGCGATCGTTTCATAAACGTATCCGATTTCGCTGGTGTCGGTGGTAGATCTTTCGGTAACTGCCAGCCTTTCGCCATAGGCGTACAAAGTTTTGTAAGGGATTCTTACCTGGTTAATGAGTTGAGAAGGAGTAACAATGTACTCGTTATGTTTGTTTCGCGGTAGCCAGGCAAGCATACTTTCCGACTCCTTACTTATTTTGGCCATCCATTCGTCAAGCAGCATTGTTTCTGCATATTCAATTCTACAGGGTATGGGCAGTGTTCGTAGTTGAAAACGATCATAAATGATCTGCTTTTGCCCTTCGACTGCTTTTCTGGCCACCTCGGTCACGCCATAAAAACTCTGCTCATTCGGCGTAAACATCAAAACCAGAATGTCGGGCATGTGTATCGAGCAGATTCCACTGCTGTCGGTAAGTCCTGTTCTGCTGTCGATGAGTATGAGGTCGTACTGATCCAGCCAATGCTCCCTTAGATTTTCAAGATATTCGCCACCATTGTGCGATTGATAAAATGAGATATAGTCGAACTGCCGCACCTTTTCAATGTATTCTTCGTCTCGCTTTCCGGCGGTGATCAGGTGCAATGGTGTTTTACCAATATTTATCTCGTTGAGGTAATTTCCCCAGGGAATATCGCCTGGTTCAACAAGTTCGCTGTTGAGTTGTAATCTCAATAGGTCAATCACCCCGGATTTACTTCGCACTTTTTCCAGATCAAGGTATCCCGCAAAGTAATTTTCCAATCCCGGGGCTTCCAGATCCCAGTCGATCACTAAGGTTTTGTAATCCCATTTGGCCAAAGCCGCAGCTACATTTGCCAAAGCCATTGAACGGCCTACACCACCTTTGTATGAATAAAAAGTAACAATCCTGTTTACTCTTTTGGCCATGTAATCGGATTTTGAAAGGGATTATCGAAGTTGTCGTTTTGTTCGAGATAGTCTTTCAATCCTGATATCAGCTTATTACTTCCTTCCGGTGTGTCCCAGAATTCGTTGTATGCGGGTGCGTGAAGGATAATGTTTACGAGAGAGGCAATGTCTGTCTTTAGTTTTTTCTGAAGGTCGATAATTATCGGGCTTTGTTTTACCGGCCCCACAAAGTTATAGTCGCTATAGTCCAGATAGCTGATGCTTTTTACGGCTACAGGCAGAGGCTGGACGGTTCTGTACATGATAGGCCAGACCAGTGTTTTAGGCATTGTAAGCGCACTAAGCTGGTAGTATTCCTGCTTGTATCGCATCGTTAGAAATTCTTTCAAACACCATTCTGATCGCCTGAAATAGGGAGGCGACCAGATTGAAACAAGACATTTCGAAAAAATCAGGTTGCTGAATAGCTCGTTACTAAAGTCGACTCCTGGCGTCAGACCCGTTTTGTCAACAAAAATTTTTGGTTCAAAGGGGAGCGCATTATTCAGTTCGTCAAAAAAGAAAGGATAAAAAACATCTTGCAGCCATTCCTCACTGATCTTCCCTCGTTTGTACGAAATAAAGACATCATTTTTATACGGCATACAAAAGAGCTTTGCAGGATCGGCAGACCCCTGTTGGATAATTGTTATATAGTTTCAGGAAGTCGTTTTTGCAAACCTTCCTCCTTGTCTTTAGTCGAACCTTAATCTACAACAGTAACTCCTGGACTCAGGAAACAGAGAATTCTTGGGGAATTAATAGGGTTTAGGGTTGATCAACTTTAAAAATAGCCGTTGTATTTGAGATTGCAAAAAAATTATGCCCTGTCAGTGGGCGTCGCGCGAGCATCTGTCAAAGGTTTTTTGCTAATCTTCCACGCCGGATTCCATAGTGCCCCATAAGTGTCCGTGAGGATCTTGAAAGTAGCCGGTCCAATGAAATCTAAAATTTTGATTGGAATTTTGTAGAACTGTGCTTAACCGTCAGGCCTCCAGATTGCAAATTATGGAATGTAATCAAACGGAAGTAAGTTGGCAACCTTTTCGTAAACGGCCCAATGATCCGAAACAATCATCTCCCGGGGTGAGAAATAGCTACCATTCTCCTGAATTTGAATAGGCTCCGGCGTCATTAAATAAATCTCAGACTGTTGCTGTTTGAATCTGGGAGATCTGTCGTTGTAAATGACTTCCAATTTGCTTTCGAAATATAAACTTTTGCTGTTATCCTCATTATCAATCATCAGAGAGTCAACCGACTCCAATGACACGTATCTTGATAGTGAGTCAGGCTGTTTTAGAATTCTGCGATAGTATTCTTTGTTTGCTTTCAATAGTAAAATCGAATCGCTCGCAAAGGAATGTTCATTTTGTTGGGGTGATCGAAGCAATTGGCTCCGGACCAAATCTTTTACGCGTTGCTTTTCGATATTTAAACCCTTTTCAAAGGCAACTATACGAAACCCATTTTCTTTAAACAGATCACGATAAATACTGCGCATAAAATGGAGAACGGAACCATTGTAAGCAGACTTCCTGTTAGCCGCCCATTTAGCCCGGGTTTTCTGGTTGTCGCTTTCCATTTCCTGAAAAAATGGATATCCAAGGTAAAATACCAGCTCCGCGTCAAAGTCTGAAGTAAATTCTTCTAATTTGAATTTAAGGGTATAGCCCAAGGCATCATTATCCAAAATGATTGGCTCGTCTGCCCGCGCGGTAAGTTTGTTGTTCTTTTCCGAAAACCAGAACTTGACAACGTCTTTGTTTCTTATGCGGCACTGATCGGAATTCCCCGTTGTTCCAATAAAATTTTCAAGAAAAATGCGCCCCCATCTATTCCACCCATTGACAGAAGTAGGCTGAACAATAACTTCTGAAAGTTCTGTTTCATGTATTTGAAGTTTAGCGATCAGGTCATGAGGATAGTCTGCGCTCGAAATGCCGATGACATTAGTGCCGTAACCAATTGCAGAAATTACCAGTTCATATTTTCCCGCTTGCAAATTTTTGATGTAAAATGCTCCCTGATCATTGGTCACATCACCTTTAGAGGTATTACTCAGGTAGACGCTACATCCACCGATAGGCTTTCCGGTCGATTCGTCTATCACCTTCCCCCGAACAAAAAGATCCAGGGTCTTTTGCGCACATAAGGAAGAGACAAACAGCATATTGAAAGCCGCTACGCGAAAAAAATGAATAACAAAACGCCAAGAGCATTTCGTGAGGGCGACGTTTTTCGTAAATAAGGCACGCATGGAATAAGGTGTTTGGAAGGTATGAAGTGGATAGGAAGCGATTAATACATTTGTAATGCTTAATTAACGTCGCATCAACTTACATCTTTGTCTCAATTGTAATCTAAGCAACCGCCATCACTAAACAAAATGTTTGGCTCGTCTGCTGTAACAATCCGAAGGATCCGATTGAGAACATTTTTTACGACCTAGGAAATTCACAGAGAAAAAAATGCCTGGTTGAAAGAAGTAAAAAAACGCATCTCACAGCGTTTTAACTGAGTTTATCAGACTCGTCTATTTCCACAATAGTAATCACGGAGGCCCACTAACGGGTCCGTGTTGGATGTTTTCACCTGGAAATTGCACGATTTTTTTCAGGGTTTTTCCTGTTTTTCCCAAAAAAAACCCCTGTTTCCGGTAAATGCTCGTTGACTTTGTCCCGGGAAATCTATTTTTAATTCTTAATAAATCTACAATCATGAGCACCTTCATCAAAAATCGTCTGGATGACTTTGCGGACTGCAATTCCGAAAACTTTGGTATTATCAGTGACAGAGTAATCCAGGAGAATTACGATACCTCGATTATTACAAATCAGATTCGCGCCTTCGACAAGGCAAAAAATGAATCACCCGATCCCCGAATAAAATCGATATTCAGGGCGATCTCTTTTCCGGTCGCCGAGATCAAGAGAATGTTGTCCGCCGGAGATGTAGCATACATCAGGATTTACAACGCCTTGTTGGATAATGGACAGTATATTGCTTACGCCGCTCCAATCAAGACTAATTTTGAATCCTTCGACTCGCAGGATCCAATTTCGGCAAATACGATCTGTGCTCCATGCTGCCATTGTAAACCCTGCAGGCTGGATAAGTTACTGAATCCTCCTATGAGAAAGTAAACCGTTGAGCATGTCGAGAGAACTGGATGTCGTGTTGCATTTTACCTTCCTTACCGCAAGTCTCGCAGTATGGTTTTACAGGAGAAAACTCTTAACGGAAAGGCGATTTTTATATGTTGGCCTTTTCTTGCTGTCGACTTTTATTTTTGATGGGCTGGCTACCATCATCATGTTCAATAGTTATTTGCAGCACATTTTAGAAAATTCGAACCTCTTCTTGTATCATATCGTAACACCCATCCGGTTCTCATTGATAATGTTGTTTTATTACGAAGAAATTCGAAACCCTTCTATCAGGAAAGCCATTTTAATTATAATTCCTGTCTACGTCTTGATGTCAGTCTTCCTCTCGCTGTTTGTGCAGGAAATTCAGGAGTATAATGTTTATCAAATCCTCATCCACCACCTCCTGACAACGGCAGCCGTCTTGTATTATTTTTACGAATTAGTAATAATTATGCCGTTCGTGAGGGTGTATACTCAACCGAGTTTCTGGATCAGTGTGGCCTTTCTCTTTCATTCAGTATTGAATGTCCTGCTGGAGGGATTTTCGAATTACCTTTCCACTTACAGCGCCGAGCATTATGGAGTTGTTTATACATTATTTTCACTTTCTAACTACTGTCTGTTCATTTTGATAACATTGGGTTTTTATCTTTCTGGCCATAAATTGAATGCCAATAATGAAGATATTTCTGGAAATAAAGGGTGAGGTTGTTTTCAGTATTCTGGTTGCAACAACAGTGTTATTTCTCCTGGCAGCTTTTATCATTGCGTTTGTTATAGTGTACCAAAGAAGGAAGAGCGCTCATATTAATGAAATGGCCGCCATAAAAAGTCACTTTCAAAAGGTGCTGCTTGAAACAAAGCTTGAAATAAAGGAACAGACGCTTCAGCATATCGCTAGCGAACTTCACGATAATCTTGGCCAGATCGCAAGCCTGATCAAGATCAATCTTAACACCCTTTCATTGGAAGACACAAAGACTCAGAATGAAAAACTGGAGGATACAAAAGAACTCACCCGACAATTAATTACTGATGTGAAGCTACTTTCATTGAGCCTGAATAGCGACCGGATTGTGCAGGTCGGAATTGCAAAGTCGCTGGAAATAGAAGTCTCCCGCCTGAGTAAGAGTGGTTATTTTCAGGCATCATTTGTGCAGTCAGGCGAGATGCCAGTGCTCACACCCAATTTTACGATTTTCCTGTACCGGATGGCCCAGGAAACAATCAACAACATTGTCAAGCATAGCCGTGCCAGGCAGGTAACGGTTCACCTGGCGTGTTTCAAGAATATGCTTACATTGATTATTTCAGACGATGGAAAAGGGTTTGATAAAGAGATTGAGTTGAAAGCAGGGGGTTCTGGTTTGACAAATCTTTACTCCCGGGCAAAATTGATGAATGCCAGCCTGGATATCACAACCGGCCCTGGTTTAGGTACCAAAGTTTCAATACAACTACCATATTAGACAATGAAACGTACAACACTTGCTTTAGTTGACGATCATCGGTTATTTAGGAGAGGATTGATGAGTCTTATCGATTTGATTAATGATGAGTATGAGATTTTGTTTGAAGCCGACAACGGGTTGGATTTACAAACAAAAATCGATCCCCAAAACCCCCCGGATATTTATTTGATGGATGTTAACATGCCAGACATGGACGGATTCGCAACCGTCAATTGGCTTCGCGAAAACTATCCTTTATCAAAGGTGCTGGTCGTCAGCATGATCGAGAACGAGGAGATCATAGTAAAAATGCTGAAGTTGGGTGTGAAAGGTTACTTATGCAAGGATGTTGAACCCCAGATATTAGGCGAGGCCCTGAGAGCTATCAAGAACAAAGGCTTTTATTATACAGATTACATTACCGGGAAATTGGTTCATTCACTCCAATTTCCGGAAACGAATGATTCATCCCAACCGGCTATCCAGATCAGTGAAAAGGAAAGAACTTTTTTGAAACTCGCTTGTTCCGAGATGACTTACAATGAGATCGCGAGCAAAATGTTTCTCAGCCCCAAAACGATTGATGGATATCGAAACTCACTCTTCGAAAAGCTTGAAGTAAAAAGCAGGGTCGGACTGGTTCTTTTTGCAATTAAGAACGGATATGTGGATTTGGGACTTGATTCAAAGTAAGCATTTACGAATTTATTGGTGACTCTTAGCTAGTTCAGATAAAGAGAGCCGAGGAACGGTATTCCGCACTCCGTCCTCTTTCTCTATCTCTTTCTGTTTCTGTTTCTCTTTCTGTTTCTGCTTCTTCATGGTCTGCCAAAACCCCGGAGTTTCCGGGGTTTTTTTTGTCCAGGATTACCGGAAAAAGCCGGGCAATAGCAGGACGTTAACAAATCAATAAGGTGGTTTTAACGGTAACAAAAACGGGATAATCCCTCTTTGAACCGACATGTCATCAACCCCATATTTGTGCTGTCACTTATTTCTCTCATTTGATTTATACGATCTAATTATGAAAAATTCTCTCAACGTAATCGGTGTCCTTTCATTATGCACTCTGCTTGTCGCTTCTCAACCTGGATTACTCGCAGATATCTCTCAGGAATATTTCAATCGGGATCATCATATGGAGGCAGATTCGCCAAAGGTATTTGACAGGGAGTATGACATTGTAGTTCCCAGACTTCAATCCCCAATCGAAGTTACAACGCCCCCTCGGGCCAATCCATCTATAATCAATCCCAACTCCCGCGGTAATTCCACGGACCATCGAAGCCCTCAGAGTCGGTCGCCCTATGCAGCAAAAAAAGGGAATGTGATTTCCAGGGCCAGGATTGTTTAAAAGATTACCGACGTAAAAAATCAAAAATTCGCTTCCGTTTGGATGAGTTTCACTTAAGATTTTCATTGTTAATTTGTCCGTGGGAATTGCGGTTTTTATTTTTTAATTTTAAATTTTTCATTTTTGATCTTGAAAACAGTGAATGATCTCAAAATCTCCACCGCTCATTTTGAGCACAGGAACGGTGACAAGGATTACAATCTGTCTGTTATTGACAGACTTTGTGGGGAAGCGGCTCTCCAGGGTTCGCGGGCAGTGGCTTTTCATGAATGTTCTGTTACAGGGTACACCTTTGCAAGGAATCTTTCGAAAGAGCAAATGCTTGACCTAGCCGAGCCCATACCTTCAGGACCGAGTATTCAAAGGCTCAGAGAAATAGCTGCGAAGCACGATATTGCTGTTCTGGCCGGCCTGTTTGAAAAGGACGAGAATAATAACCTTTACAAACCATATGTGTGTGTAGATAAAACCGGGGTGATTGCCAAATTCAGGAAGCTGCATCCTTTTATCAATCCTCATTTAACCCCTGGCGACCAGTATTGCGTGTTTGACCTTTATGGATGGAAATGCGGAATCCTGATCTGTTATGATAATAATATCATTGAGAATGTAAGGGCCACCGCGTTGCTAGGGGCACAGGTCATCTTTATGCCTCACGTTACCATGTGTACTCCTTCCACCCGGCCGGGGGCGGGTTTTGTAAACCCTGAATTGTGGTACAACCGGGAAAAAGATCCCACATCTCTGCGTTTGGAATTTGACGGACTGAAAGGAAGGGCCTGGCTGATGAAATGGCTTCCAGCGAGAGCATATGACAACGCCGTTTACGTAATTTTTTCCAACGCGATAGGAATGGACGATGATCAGTTAAAAAATGGTTGCTCCATGATCATCGATCCATTCGGCGACATAATTGTAGAATGCAGGGCATTGAACGATGATGTAGTTACAGGCACCCTGATCGCCGGGAACAATGTTCGGGCGGGAGGTCACAGGTACATAAAAGCGAGGCGCCCCTCACTTTATAAAGATATTCTCGGCCAGGATCACCAATCGGAACAAAAAGTGGTTTGGCTGGACTCAGCCCCGAATCTCAACCTTCCTGAATAATCAATAACCCGCGGCCTGGCCATCTTTGCGCGAATCTGAGGCGCCGTAATAAATGCCGTCTTTCAGCATAATCGCCTGGTAGCCGCCGAATAAACCGTATCCATAACCAACCTTATGACCGAATTTTAGCAATTCCCGTATTGAGTCATAGGAAAATCCGGATTCAAGGTTGACTTCACCCATCGTTCCATCACCCCCACCGCGGTGTGATATACGAGGCGCATCACCCGCTTCCTGGAGATTCATGCCAAAATCAATGATGTTCATGATCATTTGTGCATGACCCTGAGGCTGCATGGGCCCTCCCATAAGTCCGAAACTGACGAAGGGTTTGCCATCTTTGGTAATAAATGCCGGTATGATGGTATGGAACGGTCTCTTGCCAGGTGCATATCCATTTATATGCCCCGGATCAAATTTAAAAGCCGCCCTGTTCTGGAGAACGAAGCCCAGTCCGGCAGGAACTTCCATAGAACCAAATATTGCCGAATTACTTTGAATGAAGGACACCATATTACCATCCTTGTCTGCAACAGTCAGGTAGATCGTATGATTGCCTGATGAAACCGTGCGAGTTACCGGACCTGCCTTATCCGGCTTGATGAGTTTTCTCTTTTCCTCGGCATATCGCTTGCTACACAGACTATCAACCGGAATTTTGTTGAAGTCCGGATCACCGCAATAAGTGGCCAGATCCTGATAAGCAATTTTCTTCGCTTCAACGAGGTAATGAATATGGCGGGCGCTTCCAAATCCGAATGACCGGATATCATATCCTTCAAGAATATTAAGCATCTGCAGAACAGCAAATCCCTGACTATTTGGTGGCATTTCCCATACGTCGTAACCGCGGTAATTCGTTGAGATCGGTTCCACCCATTGAGATGTATGTGCTGCCAGGTCATCGACGGTTAGAAAGCCACCTTCCTTCTGAATATGTGAAGCAATCGCTTTCGCAATCCGGCCCTTGTAGTATCCGTCTCTTCCGCCCTGGGCAATGGTTTCAAGGGACGAGGCCAGGTCTTCATTCTTGAAAATCTCCCCTTTGCGTGGGAACTTTCCATTTGCCATAAAGTGTTTCTCAAACGAAGGATGCTTTCCCAACTCGTCATTCTTCAACATATCACGGAAATGCTCTTCCATAAAATCGGAACTTTCCTGCGTGATAGGAATTCCCTCCCTTGCATATTTGATTGTTGGAGACAGCAACTTTTCCATCGGTAATTTCCCAAAACGTTTGTGTAAGGCAAACCAACCGTCAACGCAGCCAGGAACGGTTATCGACAAAGCACCCGTTGGGGGAATCTCGCTGAGACCTTTTTGTTTCAGTAACGACAGGGTTTGATTTTTTGGCGACCTGCCGCTACCATTAAGACCATATAACTTCTTTGACCCCGCGTCCCATACAATTGCAAACAAGTCGCCTCCAATGCCACACATACCCGGATCGGCCAGCCCAAGGAAGGCGTTCGCCGCAATGGCTGCATCCACGGCAGTACCACCCTGTTTCAGGATATCAAGGGCGATTTGCGTGGCCAATGGATGATTTGTTGCAACCATGCCATGTCGGGCGAGCACTTCAGACCGGCTGGTAAACAATTTACCCGAGAGGCGGTCCTGGCTACGCAGCGTGAGGCATTGAAAAAAGACGAGACTAAGTAAAAAAGTAATGCGAAGCATGCTGTTGGGATTATTTACCGAATATAATTCATCTGTAAATCTTTGTTGCCACCTTCCAAAAGTCCGAATTAACATCCCGGAAAATAGATAAGCATCGGATAGCTTAAAAGACGCTGCAGGCAGTTGTTTCCGCTGAACTCTCTCATCGACGCGATGGATCATTATGGCTACTTTTTTTATTCCAGTGGCATGAGTATTGAATTGCTTTCTGATCTCGTCACATTTAAACAAAATAATTTTATATGTTCTACCATGTCCAATCTTTAATTAATCCCATTGTGCCTGATCAGCCCGACCCCTCGGCGGCTAATGCCCTCCAGGAGGGCCTTGGAGGGCAGTTCGGAGAAATGCGCACAATGA
>Ga0193753_10001769_pt1 | contig 18093 bp, 17 predicted proteins | sample H1c2metaG_FD_144925 | JGI IMG/M metagenome (GOLD analysis project Ga0193753, IMG submission 144925) | Soil microbial communities from a riparian zone of the East river system, Colorado, United States - H1c2 | ecosystem: Environmental > Terrestrial > Soil > Riparian zone | place: USA: East...
AGACGCAGGCCGGTGGAGGTGATGAGGATCTGCACGACGCCGCCCGTGACGATGAGCCCGGCGCGTATGAAGGCCTGTCGAGGGCCGGTGGGAAAGGCTGAGGCGACGAGCAGGGCGACGGAGGCTTGCTGGCCGACCCAGGAAAGGCCGGCGTTGCGGGCGGTGAGCACACCGTAGATAAAGGCGGAGATGGCGGCAAATACGAGCAGCGCGTAGCCGCGATGGCCGGCGAGGGTTCCTGCCAGTGTGGCGGAGGCAGTCGCGAAGACAGCGGCGATCATCGGCAGAAGGCGGGAGTCTGCGATTCGCTGGTTGGCCCCGAAGCCGATGGTGAGGGCTCCGCCGCCCGCGATGAGGCCGCCGCCGGGGTGTCCAACAAAGATGCCGGTGAAGAGGCAGACTGCCACAGCCGAGGCGCTGACGAGAGGGAGCCGGAGATTCAGCTCCGACCATTTGAAGGTGTACAGGTCGGCGAGGAAGTGCGGGGGAGTGACGGTGGGAAGCGAGCTGGAGGATGAGGCCATTGGTGAGTTGAACGTGTTCTGAATCAGGATACGTTGCGTGCCAATCTGCCAAGGCGTATCGGCTTATTCTTCTGGTACAGAAGCTCAAGCGCCCTGCGCGGGCGGCGCCCACTTGGTGGGGGGGTGTACCGGCTTCGCCTACTGCCTCCCGTTGGTCGGCTGGAAGAATTTTCCCAGCGACCAACGGGAGCCGCGACCCGAAGGGGGTATACAAGTCACGAAGTGACCCCTAGGGGAGTTTGGCGGCTTCGGCTTCGGGGTTCCATTTGTCGGAGCCGCGGAGGAAGGTGGCGGGAAGGAAGGGTTTGGCCTGGGCGGGAGTGAGTTGGTGGGACCAGGGGACGCGAGAGGTGGGGCGGGCTCCGGGGCCGGTGCTGTTGGATTCGGCGTAGAAGGCGGTGGCCTCGTTGGAGGTTTTGCCCCAGTTGTTCCAGCCGGCGGGTGCGAGGTCGGCGGAGAGTTCGGTGTTGATATAGACGACGCGAGAGAAGGGGCGCCAGGGGCGGCCGAGACCGATGGATTTGCCGGCGAGATCGGCGTTGGTGACCTTGCTGTTGAGGATGACGTAGCCGGTGGCCTGGTCGGCGGAGGTGCGGGACTGCGCGGTGAGGAAGCCGGGGCCGTTGGAGTGAAGCTCGGTGCGGTCGAAGACGGCGGCGGCGTTGCCGAAGATGAAGTCGACGCCGCCTTCGATGTAGGAGTCGAGGTAGTATTGGCGGCCGTAGTCGGCGAAGAGGGTGTCCTGGTGGCCGAGGAAGCGGCAGTGCTTGAAGATGGCGCGGTCGGAGCGGACGGCGATGGCGACGGCCTGGCCGGTGGTGCCGGCGGCGTTCTCGAAGGTAAGGTTGTCGGCCTGGAAGCCTGCGCCGTTGACCTCGACGGTCTCGGTGAAGAAGGTGCCCCCGGCGGTTTTGGCGTTGAGGGCGTTGGTGATGATGACATCCTCGGGAGATTTGCCCATGCCGAGGAGGGTGATGTTGGGGTGGTTCTGGGTGATGATGACGCGCTCACGGTAGGTGCCGGGGGCGATCTCGATGAAGACGCGGCCGGGCTTGCCGTCGGGGTTTGGGGTGGCGAAGGGATGGTGGTCCATCGCCATCTGGATAGTGGGGAACTCGGTGCTGGCGTCGATGCCGGTCTTGACACCGGGGGAGACGCGGACGTGGACGTCTGCCGCGTGGGCGGTGAGGCTGAAGGCAGCGATACTCAAGGCGACAACTCTCAAGAGAAGGAACGCAGGGGACAGGCGGGTGAGCATGAAGACCAGCCTAGCGATGGATGAGGTGCGGGGCAAGTTGGGCAGCGTTTGTAGGGGTTTTGCGCAGGGTGCGGAGAGCGGGGTGGAGATGCTAAACTGTGTTTGTGCCGGGTCCTACGCGACGTAATCCCGCCAACCCCGCCAGGTCCGGAAGGAAGCAACGGTAACGGGTAATTATGGGCGCAGTGGGTCGCCCGGTACACTGCCTCCCTCCCAGGATTTCCAAGGCCGATGAGCCATCCTATGGATGGTGTTTTTTGGATTGGCGGACGGCTAATCCCCTGCTTTCCCTTTTACAATTTGAGGTTGTGCGGATAGAGACGCCGTGCCATTTAGGATGGGCATGTGCATTCTGTTGCAGGTGACATAATGGATGCCGATTGTGAACGGCGGTTCATTTTGTAATAGTTTTGTATTGTTGTTGAAATGAACGAGGTGCGAGTTTGAGTTTGACGTTGAAGCCGCAGATGCGGGTGCGAGCGAAGATCAGTTCGGTAGGGGCATATGTTCCGCCGCGGCTGTTGACCAATGCAGACCTGGAAAAGATGGTTGCGACGAACGACCAGTGGATTACCGAGCGTACGGGGATTCGCGAACGGCACATTGTAGAGAAGGGGGTGGCGACGAGCGACCTGGCGGTCGAGGCGGCGAAGCGGTGTCTGGAGGCCCGGGGGATCGGGGCGGAGGAGATTGAGGTGATCATCGTCGCGACGGTGACGCCGGATATGTTCTTTCCGGCGACGGCCTGCCTGGTGCAGGACAAGCTGGGAGTGAAGGGGGCCTGGGGGTTCGACCTGTCGGCGGCCTGCTCGGGTTTTCCGTATGCGCTGCAGGTGGGGGCGAAGCTGATCGAGAGCGGAATGCACAAGAAGGTGATGGTGATCGGGGCGGATGTGATGAGCTCGATCATCGACTATACGGACCGGGCGACCTGTGTGATCTTTGGCGATGGTGCGGGTGCGGTGTTGCTGGAGCCTTGCGAAGAGGGCGAGATCGGCCTGGTGGACTATGTGCACGAGATCGATGGATCCGGCGGCGCGTCGCTGTATATGCCGGGGGGCGGAAGTCTGCACCCGCCGACCGCCGAGACGGTGGCGGCGAAGATGCACTATGTCCACCAGGATGGACAGGCGGTGTACAAGTTTGCGGTGCGCAAGATGGCCGAGGCGGCGGAGACGATCCTGACGCGGAATGGCGTGACGGGCAAAGATCTCTCGTGCTTTATCCCGCACCAGGCGAACAAGCGGATCATCCTTTCGACGGCGGAGCGGCTGGGGATGCCGGAGGCGAGCGTGGTCATCAACATCGACCGGTATGGGAATACGACGGCGGCCACGATTCCGATGGCGATGCAGACGGCGTTGGACGAGAAGCGGCTGAAGAAGGGCGATCTTGTGCTGCTGGCCAGCGTGGGTGCGGGATTCACGGTTGGGGCGACATTACTGCAGTGGGAGTTCTAGGGTCACTTCGTGACGTGTATACCCCCTTCGGGCCGAAGCTCCCGATGGTCGCTGGGTAAATTCTTCCCGCCGACCATCGGGAGGCAGCAGGCGAAGCCGGTACACCCCCCACGAAGTGGGCGCGGCCCGCGCAGGGCGCCTTAGTCTCTTTGCCTGAGATATTTTGGAGAGTTTCAGGGAACTGGATTGATCGTTGTTGCGTACTATCTTTTAGCTATATATCTTATAGATATGAAAACGAGAGGCGGTACGACACCGAACGCTTTGCTGGGGCTGCTGAGCCTGGGGCCCATGTCGGGATATGACGTTCGGCAGCTGATTCCGCGGTCGATTGGGCACTTCTGGAGCGAGAGCTACGGGCAGATCTATCCGGGGTTGAAGCGGCTGGCGGCGGCGGGGCTGGTGGAGAAGAAGACGGAGCGGCAGAAGGGCAGGCCGGACCGGCATCTGTACTCGCTGACGGATGCGGGGCGAGAGCAGTTGCGGCAGTGGCTGAGGCTGCCGGTCGAGAACGAAGTGCCGAGGAGCGAGCTGCTGCTGAAGCTGTTCTTTGGCGGCCATGTCGCGGCCAGTGTGAGCCGGGAGCATGTGACGGCTTACATGCAGGTTCACGAGGATGCGCTGAAGCTGTACGCGGCGATGGCGAAGGCTCTGCGGAAAGATGAGGCGAACGATCCGCAGCTGCCGTACTGGCTGATGACGTTGAACTTCGGGCGGCACAGGAGCGCGGCGATGGTGAAGTGGTGCAGTGAGACGCTGGCGGAGCTGGAAGAGATCGAGCAGGGGAGTACGGCATAACGAAACGATAGGGAGGAAGCGATGCACACACTGGATCCGTTGTGGGTAAAGATGTTTCTGGGAGTTCATATTGCGGCTGGGGCGATGTCGTTTCTGTTGGCTCCGGTGGCGTTGGTGACGGCGAAGGGCGGCAAACAGCATAAACGCTGGGGCATGGTCTATCTGTGGTCGATGGGGACGGTCGCGGCGACCGCGGTGCCGATGGCGTTCTTCTTTCCGGTGCGATTTCTGGCGATGGTGGCTGTGTTCAGCTTCTACTTCGCGTTCTCGGGGTATCGCGTGCTGCGCCTGAAGGAGCTTGCGCGAGGGGGAAGCGCGGAGCCGATCGACTGGATTGCCGGCGTGCTGACCTTTGCGACGAGCGCGCTGCTGGCGTGGCTCGGCGCGTTCCGTCCGGCATCGATTGAGGTGATAGGAGCGGTCGGAGTTGCGTTCGGGCTGATCGGTATGCAGGCTTCGTTCTCACAGATGATGTCGTTCGTGCGCAAGCCGAAGGAGAAGATGTTCTGGTGGTATACGCACCTGGGAAACTTCATCGGGAGCTATATCGCGGCGTGGTCGGCGTTCAGTGTGGTGACGTTGACGCGAGTGCTGGGAAACCAGTGGTACGTGTGGCTGTGGCCGACGATTGTGGGGGTTCCAGCGATTGTGCTGACGACGGCGTATTACAAGAGGAAGTTTGCGCCGCGCGTGAAGGTGGCAGCGTAGGCTACGCGGCGGTGTTGGAGCTGTTGACCAGGGACGCCGCATGGACGCCGACGGTGCGCGAGGTCTTGTAGAGCTTCCAGAAGGCGATGGCGCAGCTGATGGCGATGAGAGTCCAGATGACGATGAGGATCGGCGTGGCGTATTTGGCGGAGAGGCGGTTCCAGAGGTGGAGGACATGCCGGCCATAGTGGATTCCCAACCATGCGGCGGCAGCGTGGCGGATGGCCCGGCTGATGGTGAAGGTGGTGAGGAACTTCTTTCGCGACATGTGCAGTGCGCCGGCGGCGAGGACGAACGGGGAGAGCGGCATGGGCGGGGGGAGGAGGGCGGGCAAAGCCACGGAGAGGATGGCGTTGTTCTCCATCCAGTCGCAGACGCGTTTGAAGATGCGGGCGGGGATTCGTTTTTCGATGAAGGCCATGCCGCCGGACTGGCCGACCTGGTAGCTGAAGTATCCGCCGAGGGCTGAGCCCGTTGTGGATACAAGGATGAGCAGCAGCCAGTTGTGATGCTGGGCGGCGAGCAGGACGATCATGACGTCGGTGATGCCGGGCAGGGGCAGCGGGACGAAGGAGCTGTCGACGATGGAGACGAGGAAGACGCCGAAGAGGCCGAAGCTGAAGAGCAGGTGCAGGAGGGCGCTCGAATGTCCGCGGTGCGTCGACGCGGCTTTGGGGGCTGCGGCTGCGACTTGTCGGGCCACGAGGGTGGCAGCTGCGGCGAGATTCATGGTGGATAAGACGCGGATTTGCGATGGTAAGTCACGCAGAAGGAGAAAACAACAGAAAAGAGCTGCGTGGCTGGCTTAGGGCTGCCACGCGCGGGCGGCCCCCACTTCGTGGGGGGTATACCGGCTTTGCCTACTGCCTTCCGATGGTCAGCTGGAAGAATTCTTCCAGCGACCATCGGGAGCCGCGACCCGAAGGGGGTATACATGTCACGAAGTGACCGCGCAGTGGGACCGGTCGTCAGGCCAAGTACTAGAGGATGCGGAGGGTGGGGAGCGGGGGGAGGGCGTCGATCTCGGCGGCGTACTTGCGGAAGAGCTCGATGGCGCGGATGCAGTCGGTGTTGAGGACGTAGTGAATGTTGTGGCTCAGGTAGTGGCGGATGGTCTCGGGCGGTATCTGGATGCGGGGGGCCCACTGCTGGACCAGATCGTCGATGTGCAGCAGGCCGTGGTTGCGCGAGATCTCCAGGTCGGCGGTGAGCTGGGTGTCGGTGAGGATGGGGTTGAGGGCTTCCGGGCGAACGGCCCAGACGGCGGCGACCCAGGCGAGGCCGGTGCGGGTGTGCCACTCGTGGGCGAGGTCGAACCAGAGGCAGGGGCCGACGGCCTGCTCGATCTGATCGCGGGCTTCGAGGGCGAGCAGGGCGGGGTCTCCGATGAGGAGGGCGGCATCGGCCTGTTGGAGCATGGCGATGGGGTCGGCTGGGCTGGGGAGGAAGGCGGGGCGGGTGCCGAGGAACTTGCGGAAGAGGATTTCGGCGTAGGCGACGGAGCTGCGGGAGGCGGTGTCCGCGGCGACGGTGCGGACGTCTTCGAGGGTGCGCGGCGCTTTGACGATGAGCTGGATGGAGCGGACCTGGTCGAGCGAGGCGATGGTGCAGCCGGGGACGATGGCGAGCTCCGGGGTGAGGGCGGCGATGGGGATGAGGCCGAGGTCGGCGCGGCCGGCGAGGAGCTCGACGGCGCAGAGGGAGGGCTGGGTGTAGTGCAGGCTATAGCGCTGGGAGAGAGGCTCGGCGAAGGGTGGGTGCTCGAAGTCCCACATGAGGGGGGCGGGATTGAGGAAGTTGATGGCGGCGACGCGGAGCGTGGATGGGGATGAGGTCGGGGTCAAAGGACTAGTTTAGTTGATGTTGGAGAGAGGTCGTGCGATGCAGAGAGCAGTGGTGGATTTTTATCGGGACGAGGATGGACATTGGGCGGCGAGGCTGGAGTGTGGGCATGGCCAGCATGTGCGGCACGATCCGCCGTGGACGCTGCGGGAGTGGGTGCTGACCGAGGCCGGGAGGACGGAGCGGATTGGGCGGCTGATGGAGTGCAAGCGGTGCGATGAGGAGGATCAGCGAAATTCTGCGGGGATTGCGTGATCTGATAGTAGGATTCTGGCGATGTGCTCGCGCTTCGTTTGCCGTGGGTTCGCCGGGAGAGTAACGATATGGATGATGCCAGCAGAGCCGGTCGCTTCTTGTTTGCCATCGCAATGGTGTGCTTTGGCGTTCTGTACTTTATCTATGCCAGCTCTGTGGCAGGGCCCGTGCCGGGGCCGCCGTGGACTCCGGGCAATATCGCTTTGGCCTGGCTTGTGGGTCTTGGGCTGATCGCGACGGGCGTGTGCATTGCTACCGGGTGGCAAGGGCGTTTGGCTGCGGTGCTGCTGGCTCTGGGCTTGTTTCTTCGGGCGCTGTTGATCCATGCGCCCGGACTGTTCGCGCATCTCCATGATCCGGGAGGGTGGACGAGTACGTTTGAGGTGTTGGCGCTCGGGGCTGGGGCTTTATCTCTGGTCACGGCTCTGCCGGCGGAGCCGTGGCGTACCGCGGGGCAAGGCGATGCTTTGAGTATGAGCTTCAGGGTTGCGTGTCTTCTTTTTGCGATCTCCCTTGTGGTCTTTGGCGTTCAGCATTTGATGTATGGCAGATTCGTGGCAACGCTGGTTCCGACGTGGATTCCGTGGCATGTCTTCTGGGCGTACTTTGTGGGGGTGGCGTTTCTTGCTGCCGCTGCAAGTATCGCGACGGGAGTGATGGCGCGTATGGCTGCGGCTTTGCTGGGGATCATGTTTTTTCTGTGGGTCCTGATTCTTCACGCGCCAAGAGTTGCCGCCGCTCCCCATGATGGGAAGGAGTGGACGAGTTTACTGGTTGCCCTTGCGATGGCGGGCGTGTCCTTCGTCCTGGTGGGGATCCTGCGGGCGACCGGTCGAGGCGTCTGGTATGAGCTCAGGCGGCGGTCAGGCTCGCACCCTGCGGCGAACCGTCTGCACGATGCCAACCAGACCGGTGCCGAGGAGTAGGAGACTGCTGGGCTCTGGGACGCCTGAGAGTGCGAGCTGACCGCGAATCTCGCCGGCGGGGAAGTTGGCGTTGTGAAGGTTGGTGTAGGTATTGCCGCTATTCAAGCCAGCGATGAATGCAGTCTCCGCACCTGCTACCGTGCTGCCGCTGGCGGCGATGAAGGCCGGATTGTAGGTAGCGGCAAGGGTGAGGTCTACCGTGTTCAGATAGGTTCCAGAGGTGGCGTTGGGGAGACCGGCAAACGGGACGGCGACGATTGCGTTGGTTCCTGCCGCCGCACAGCAATGGATGTGCCCTGCGGAGGCGGGGGCGCTGAGGCCAGAGAAGGAAAGGTCGATGGTCAGGAGATTGCCGTCGAGGGTGAAGGTGGCTGATCCGGTTCCCGCGCTGCCGGTGGGAGGGACTTCGTTGGTGCCGGCGAGAATGGCGGTGTAGACGATGGGCGTGGCGTTCGCGGGCAACGCGAGACCCAGAGCAAAGAATAGCGGAACGATCTTAATGGCCTTAGCGATGATCAAGAGACGCTTCTGCATGATTACTCTCCCTCCGCGCGCAGCGGGGACATAAGAAGAGCAGTTGGAGGGCCGTAGACGGGGTTGACCGGATGACGGTTAGGCGGGGAGGACAGCCCTTGTCTGCACTTTTTTGCGGGGCGAAGGTGAGTTTTATTCTTATTTCTAGTGACCGACGTGCGATTGTATTAGGTTGAGAAGGCGTTTTTGAAGTTGGAAAAGCCTTGAAGGAGCCGGATGAGTTTGACGCAGGATACGGTGGCCGGGGTGGCGGAGCGGGAGTTGGCACGGCTGGCGTGGATGGCGCTGATTTTGACGCCGGGGATGGGGGCGATCCGGATCTGGAAGGCGATGGGGAGGCTGGACGAGGCGGAACGGGTCTTTACCCTCTCGTTGACGGAGCTGCAGGGGGCGGGGATGCCGGCCCAGTCGGCGCATTTTGTATTTGAGGGCAAGGCGCGGGCGGCGGCAGAGGAGGAGATGCGCCGCGTGGCGGAGGCGGGAGGAAGCGTGCTGACGCCGGAGGACGAGGGGTATCCGGAGCGGCTGCGCGAGATCTATGACCCGCCGGCGGTGCTTTGGATTCGCGGGAGCGTGGAGCTGCTGGCGAGGCCGGGAATTGCCGTGGTGGGGACGCGGCAGCCTTCGCCCTATGGGGCCGGGATGGCCGAGATGCTATCGCGGGATCTGGCGAACCGACGGCTGACGATTCTAAGTGGCATGGCCCGGGGGGTGGATACGGTTGCGCACAAAGCGGCGATTGAGGCGGGCGGAAAGACGGTGGCGGTCTGGGGGACCGGGATCGATGTGATCTATCCGAAGGAGAACAAAAAGCTGGCGGAGAGTATCGTCGCGAGCGGCGGGACGATTGTGAGCGAGTACCCTCTGGGGACGTTTCCGGCGCCGCAGAACTTTCCGATCCGGAACAGGATTCTGAGTGGGATGAGCGTCGGGGTGCTGGTCATCGAGGCGGCGGAGTATAGCGGAACGCGGATTACGGCGCGATGCGCGATGGAGCAGAATCGGGATGTGTACGCCGTGCCGGGCAACGTGACGAACAAAAATGCGTGGGGCCCTAACACATTGATTAAACAGGGGGCTAAGCTGACGGCGACGTGGGAGGACGTGTGGGAGGACCTGCCTTCGCAGGTACGGATGGGGCTGGAGGACGAGTTGGCGGCGGCTGGCAAGGGTGAATCGAAGGCGGGGGAGACTGCATCTCTGTTTAACGAGACGCCACTCCCGGAGCATGAGCGTAAGGTGATGGAGCAGCTTCGGCAGGATGAGTCGACGCAACTGGACGACTTGATTGAGCGTCTGGAGGGCAATCTGGGCTCGGCCGAGATCTTTACCGCGCTTTTCGAGTTGGAGATCTCAGGGCGAGTTAGACAGTTGCCTGGAAAGAATTATGTGCGGACATTTTGAGATGCCGATATCCGGCAGTCGGCCCGCGGTGGTTTCGAGTGAGTCAGGAGCGAGGTAAGTGCAGAAGGTCATTGGACTTGGCTGCTTTTTTGCAGTGCGGGTGATTCATCTTATTAATAGAGGGCAATTGTGACCTTCCGAGATGGTTTTCGTCTGTCTAGGAATTCCGTGGAGATGACGCGTTTGCGGAAAGCATGTTAGGTTCGCAAGGGAATAAGGAAGAGTGGAACGTTTCGCAGAGGCGATGCGTTCTGGTGGACGAAGGGAAATAAATGGGTAAATCACTTGTGATCGTAGAGTCGCCGGCAAAGGCGAAGACGATCAATAAATATCTCGGCAGCGACTACATAGTGGAGGCCTCGATTGGGCACATCATGGACCTGCCGAAGAACGACATTGGCGTAGAGCTGAAGAATCGGACGTTTGAGCCGACGCTGATCGTGTCTCCGGGAAAAGAGAAGGTGGTCGATCGGCTGAAAAAACTGGCGGCGAAGGCGGACATGGTTTATCTGGCGCCTGACCCGGACCGCGAAGGCGAGGCGATTGCCGCGCATTTGTCGATCCAACTTCTGCCGGTGATGAAGGACAAGTCGAAAATTCGGCGGGTTACGTTCAACGAGATTACGAAGAAGGCTGTGCAGGCTGCGTTTCTGCAGGCGCGGGATGTGGACGAGAACCTTGTCGATGCCCAGCAGACGCGGCGCGTGCTGGATCGGCTGGTGGGCTACCAGGTGTCTCCGCTGCTCTGGGACAAGGTGCGGCGCGGGCTGTCGGCGGGGCGCGTCCAGACGGTGGCGCTGCGGCTGATCGTGGAGCGCGAGCAGGAGATCAATGACTTCAATCCGGTGGAATACTGGACCATCGACGCGCACCTGAAGGCTGCGAATCAGGAGTTCGTCGCGAAGTTCACCGGCATCGATGGAGTTGCCTCGCGCGTGGCCAACGGGACCGACGCGGACGGCAAGGAGCAGTTCCTCTCAGGCGCCCTGACGAACGAAGAGCAGACGACGAAGGTTGTGGCCGCGCTCGAGAAGGCCGCCTGGTCGGTCGCCTCGGTGGAGCGGAAGGAGCGCAGGCGGAACCCGCTGGCTCCCTACACGACGAGCAAGCTGCAGCAGGATGCCTCGAGCCGCCTGGGCTTCAATGTCCGGCGGACGATGGGCGTGGCGCAGCGTCTGTACGAGGGCGTGGAGATTGGCAAGGACGGCACGGTGGGTCTGATTACCTACATGCGTACCGATTCGACGCGGGTGTCGGCGGACTCCATCGTCGAGGCGCGGGACTATGTCAAGAAGAAGCTGGGCGCGCAGTATCTGCCGGAGAAGCCGGTTGACTACAAGGGCAATAAGGACGCGCAGGATGCGCACGAGGCGATTCGTCCGACGCGCGTGGACTACACGCCGGATTCGATCAAGGCGTCGCTGAGCGATGAGCAGTACAAGCTGTACAAGATGATCTGGCAGCGGTTCGTCTCGTCGCAGATGATGCCGGCGATCTTCGACCAGACCACGGTCGAGATTGCGGCAAAATCGGACAGGACCTACGACTTCCGCGTGACCGGAAGCGTGCTGAAGTTCGACGGATTTCTCGCCGTCTGGGATGGCGGCGCGGAGGACAGCAACCTGCCGGAGATGAAGGACGGGCAGGCGCTGAGCAAGGTCTCGGTCGACCCCGAGCAGAAGTTTACCCAGCCGCCGCCGCGCTATAACGAAGCGAGCCTGGTCAAGACCCTGGAAGAGCGGGGGATCGGGCGGCCTTCTACCTATGCGTCGATCATCAACACGATTCAGGACCGCGACTATGTGAAGAAGATCCAGTCGAAGTTTGTGCCGACGGAGATCGGGACAGTTGTGACGAAGCTGCTCGTGAAGAACTTTCCTTACATCTTCGATCCGCAGTACACGGCCACGCTCGAAGGCGAGCTGGATGCAGTGGAAGATGGGCAGGAGCGATGGACCGATCTGCTGACCGGCTTCTACGATCACTTCGAAAAGGAGCTGATCGTCGCCAGCACGAACATGGAAGACGTGAAGCGGATGGAGCAGAAGACGGACGAGGTCTGCGACAACTGCGGCAGCGCGCTGGTCCTGAAATGGGGCAAGTTCGGCAGCTTCTACTCGTGCAGCAACTTCACCAAGGTGAAGCCGATGACGATTGCCGCAGGGCCGTGGAAGAAGGATGCGAAGGCCGTGACGAAGAAGGTTACAACGGCATTCAAGTTCCCCATAGTCGTGAAGTCGACGACGGAAGATGTGATCGAGTTTTCGAAGGAGGTTGGCGACGCGAAGGAGATGGCGTCGGCGATCAATGCGGCTGCGGCCCAAGGCAAGAAGGTTACCGTGGAGCCGGTGAGCTGCGACTTTACCAAGGAGAACTTTGCCGCGAAGCCGGATCTGAGCGCGCCAGGCGCGGACGAGGTTGCCGAAGAGGAGTTCTGCGATAACTGCGGGCGCGTGATGGTGCTGCGCAATGGCCCGTGGGGTCCGTTTATGGCCTGCCCCGGCTACAACGAAGATCCGCCGTGCAAGACAATTCGGAAGCTCACGCAGAAGGTGCAGCAGAAGCCTCCGGTGCAGTTGGAGGAGGCGTGTCCAAAGTGTGGGAAGCCGCTATTGCTGCGCAACGGTCAGTATGGCGAGTTCATCAGCTGCAGTGGCTATCCGAAGTGCAAGTACATTAAGCAGGAGCTGCTGGAGGTGAAGTGCCCGAAGGATGGCGGCGACATCGCCGTGCGCAAGACGAAGCGGGGCGACCTGTTCTACGGCTGCGTGAACTATCCGAAGTGCGACTTCGCCTCGAACCTGAAGCTGGTAAACCAGGTCTGCCCGAAGTGCGACAGCGCCTATGTGCTCGAAGTGGTGAACGACAAGGGAACGTACTTGGTGTGCCCGAACAATCGCGAGGCACTGCCGAAGCGGCGCAAGAAGAAGGGCGAGGCAGAGGTCGAGCCGACCACCCCGGCCTGCACGTACGAGAAGAAGATTGCGGGACCGGTACAGGTGCCGGTTGTCGCGTTGCCCGACCCGGAGAAGACCCGGGCGGTTGTGGAGAGCGTAGCTTAACCGAACGACGGAGAGAACGACACGATGGCAACGGCTACGGATGCAGAGCTGGTATTGAAGTTGTATGAGATTCGGCGGGAGGAGACGTTGCGGAAGGCGCGGCGCTTTCTGGTCTTCGACTTCCAGCCGAAGACGCTGGACGAGCTGCGGGCAGTGACGAGAGATGCCACGTCGGTGTACAACGCCTCGTGGCGGCAGGCGACCAGCTACTGGGAGATGGCTGCTTCCATGGTTCTGCGGGGAGCGATCGACGCAGACCTGTTCCTGGATTCGAACGTCGAGGGAATTCTGCTGTATGCCAAGTTCCACCACTTCCACGCGGAGACCGAGAAGCAGTCCGGGAACAAATTCATGAAGCAGACGGCGACCTTGATTGAGAAGTATCCGGCGGCGAGAGCTCGCTATGAGACTCTTCTGCAGACGTTCGGCCAGGCGAAGGCCTCGGTGTAGAGGCTGACCGGAGCGCGCCGGCCCGGCGTCCGGCTTTCCTTTTTTGCCTCATTTCTGTTACAAATGGGTTATAACCTCTGGGCTCAGTGCCCACGGGGATAGCGCGGGAACGCGTTGTCCCCCTGTGTAACTCGTTGAAAAGAATGCAGGTAGTGAACTATGGCGAAGGCAGTTTGGAATGGCCAGACACTGGCCGAGAGCGAGACGTATGAGACGGTCGAGGGAAATATCTATTTCCCGGAAGAGTCCGTAAAGAGAGAGTATTTGAAGGCGAGTTCGACGACCTCCAGTTGCCCATGGAAGGGGCAGGCCCGGTATTACACCATCCTCGTGGATGGGCAGGAAAACCCCGATGCGGCCTGGTATTACCCCGATCCAAAGCCTGCGGCACGGAATGTAAAGCATCACATCGCATTCTGGCGAGGCGTGGAAGTTACCAAGTAAGCTGGCGTATATCTATGAGCGGGAGAGGCTTCGGCCTCTCCCGTTTTGCTTTTAGTAGGCCTCTGCCCGGTCGAGCGGCAGGCGGACCTGGAAGCAGGTCGCGCCGGGTTTCGACTCTGCCGTGATGAAGCCGGAGTGTTTGTTGACAATGCGCTGCACGGTGTCCAGCCCAAGCCCCAGGCCGCGACCGGGGGCCTTGGTCGTGAAGAACGGCTCGAAGATGCGGGACTTGATCGAGGGATCGAAGCCGGGGCCGGAGTCCCATACTTCGACAAGGGCCATCTGGCCGCTGAAGTGCGTGGTCAGCCGGAGGGTGCCCTGGTCGTTCATGCTTTCGAGCGAGTTCTCGATAAGGGCGGTCCAGACCTGGTTCAGCTCGCTGCCGTAGGCGCTGACGGGCGGGAGGTCCGGGTCGAAGTTGAGCTCTACCTCCACATGGTCGAGGCGCGAGTTGAACATGACCAGGGTATTTTCGAGGGACAGGGCAAGATCGACGTCCTGGATGGGCGCCTGATCCATGTAGGAGTAGTCCTTGATGGCGCTGATGAAGTCGAAGATGCGGACGGTGGAGTCGAGGACGGTCTCGGCCATGCGCTCGACCCGGAGCGAGCTGGCGACGGTGGCGACGGCGACGGGGAGGACCTGGGGGCTGACGGCTTTGACAAGATCGTCGAGCTGACAGAGGGCCAGTCTGGTCTCGGCCAGCGCGGGGGCGATGGCCCAGGGATTGGGGATGTTGTGGGCATCGAGCCAGCGGACGATCTCGTCTTCGCGGTCGCTTACGGCGAGTGTGTTCTCCGGGCCGTTGACGCGGCTGGCGTATTCAGCCATGCGGTTGCGCGCGGACTGCACCCAGCCTTTATAGCGTTCGGTCTCTTCGCCGGACATGCAGAGGCTGCCGAGGCGGTACTTCTGCTCGCCGTATTCGCGCAGCTCGCCGAAGAGGCTGGCGGCGGAGCGCTGGGCGGCGGAGGCCGGGTTGTTCAGCTCGTGGGCAAGGTTGGCGGCGAGCTTGCCGAGGGCGGAGAGCTTCTCGGCCTGCTGCTCCATGCGGGTGATCTCGCGGACGCGGTCCATCATCAGGGAGACGCAGCGCTGGGCCATGGAGGGAATGGCGGCCATCATCTCGGGGAAGAGCGGTTCGGGGATGTCGAGCGACCAGACGGGGCCTACGGCGAAGCCGTCTCCGCCGTAGCCCTTCATGCGCGAGAAGGGCAGCTTGCCGGTCATCTGGCCGGCGCGGCCGATAAAGAGCGCGATGGGGCCGTTGTGGCGACGGCGTACCTGAACCTCGCCGCGGAGGATGAAGTTCATGTTGACGGCGGGCTCGTTCTCGCGAAACAGCAGGGAGCGGTCTTCGCCCACGCGCTCGTTGCCGTGGGTGGCGAGCCAGGCGTACTCCTGCTCGGTGAGCCCGTCCAGCGGGGAGATGGTGCGCAGCGCCTCGACGATCTGGAGAAGGGGAGTGGGCGTGGCGGGGGCGCCGGCAAGAACCAACTGCTCCATCTGGCCGATAGAGGGTGCGGAAAGCGTGGCCTCGAAGCTACCTGGGGTGGCCATCTTGGGCCTCCTTCTGCCGCGTGGGCGTTAATCCGTTGGTCAACGACTCTATTGTTACAGGATTTTGGGACGAGTGATCCATTGGCTGACTTTGTATAGGGAATAGATGCGTCAGAGGTGGCTGCCAGACCACTCTAAATACGATTTATAGACAAAGAGGGAAGTGAAGCCGCTCCCACCAGCCGTTGGGCTGGTGGAAGCGGCGTTTTTGCGTGTTCTGTGCCGCAGCGGAGATGGTTCAGGAGCAAGAAGAGGAGAAACCTGCGCAGGAACCTCTCCCATGGGCGTTACGATCAGGCTTTGACGACGGCTCCGTCCTTGACGACGACGGGGTCGAGGAAGGGCATGGACTTGCGCAGCTCGGCGCCGACCTTCTCAATCTGGTGGGCGGCCTCTGCCTTGCGGATGCGGGCAAACTCGTGACGGCCGGTCTCGTTCTCCTCGATAAACTTCTTGGCGAAGCTGCCGTCCTGGATGTCGTTAAGCAAGCCCTTCATCGCCTTCTTGACCTCGGCTGTGACGATGCGTGGTCCGGCTACATAGTCGCCCCATTCGGCGGTGTCGGAGATGGAGTGACGCATGTACTCGAGGCCGCCGCGATACATCAGGTCGACGATGAGCTTGAGCTCGTGCAGCACCTCGAAGTATGCGAGCTCCGGCTGATAGCCAGCCTCGACGAGCGTCTCGAAGCCCGCCTTGACCAGCGCGGAGGTTCCGCCGCACAGAACAGCCTGCTCGCCGAAGAGGTCGGTCTCGGTCTCCTCGGTGAAGGTGGTCTCGAGCACACCGGCGCGCGTGGTGCCGATGCCCTTCGCGTAGCTGAGCGCGAGCGCCTTGGCGTTGCCGCTGGCGTCCTGCTCGACTGCGATCAGCGCGGGCACACCGCCGCCTTCGGTGAAGACCTCACGAACACGGTGGCCGGGCGCCTTGGGCGCGACAAGCGAGACGTCCACGCCTGCGGGCGGAGTGATGGTGCGGAAGCGGATGTTGAAGCCGTGCGCGAACATCAGCGTCTTGCCGGGGGCGAGGTTAGGCTCGATGTCGGCGTGGTAGACCTTGGCCGCGGTCTGGTCCGGGGTGAGGTTCATGATGACGTCGGCCCACTTGCTCACCTCGGCAACGGTACCGACGACGAGGCCGGCCTTGCGGGCGCGCTCCGCGTTGGCGGAGTCGGGGCGGAGGCCTACGCGAACGTCGACGCCGGAGTCCTTGAGGTTGAGCGCGTGGGCATGGCCCTGCGAGCCATAGCCGATGATGGCGACTTTCTTTGCCTGGATGAGGGAGAGGTCTGCGTCTGCGTCGTGGTATGCCTTAGCCATTTTTAGTTCGTTTCCTTTAGTCGTAATGGTAGCTGAGTTGAGTGGAGATCGACCGTTGGATTCACGGGATGCACGCGGATGAAGGCGTAACGGCGATCAGGATAAAAGTCGATAAAAGCGGTAGAGAGGATCGTGCGCAATCACTGGTTCTCCTCTTCTTCTTCTTCGTGGACGTTTGGAAATTCGTTGGGCAGGATGTCGGCCCTGGGCCTGGTGGCGAAGTCCGCGGCCGGGGAATTCTCTCCATTGGGCGTGCCGAGGGCTTTCAGGACGCGGCTGGTGTGGTGGCCGCGGCGCATGGCCATGCGGCCCGTGCGCGAGACCTCGAGAATGGTGTAGTTGCTCTCGCGCAGCACCTGGATGAGACCTTCGATCTTGCTCGAGCTGCCCGTCATCTCCAGCATGATCGACTCCGGGGCGAGGTCGACCACTCTCGCCCGAAAGACATTGGCAAGCTCGAAGATCTGCGAGCGGGAGTTCTGGCCGTTAGGCTCCTGGGGCCCGGCCGCGACCTTGATGAGACAGAGCTCGCGGATGACGGCTTCGCTGCGACCTACCTCGTCCACGTCGACGGTGATTTCGAGCTTGTAGAGCGAGGCGCGGATGCGGTGGGCGGCGGTCTCGGGCGCCTCGCAGACGATGGTCATGCGCGAGACATCGGCGCGCTCGGACTCTCCAACCGTCAACGAGACGATGTTGATGTTAAGGCGGCGGAACAGCGAAGCGACCCGGGTGAGGACGCCGGGTTTGTCTGAGACCAGGGCTACGAACGTGTGGAGCATGTACGGCCTTTCTAGCGAGTGGGCAAGGGGCTAGTTGGAGTGAGGCAGTGTATCGGCAGGCGGATGAGGCATGGTTGGGATGAAGTCTTTGGGAATCTCGAAGAGGATGAGCTCACCGGGCTTGGCTGTTGGCCGGGCGTCGCTGCAAAGATTGCCGGTCGTGATGCCGGAGCTGAGGATGGTGGCGATGGAGTAGTTCGTGTAAAGCTCGCCGCGCGAACGGCAGTCGGCATACATGTTCGAAAGAATGCGAATGATGGTCGCCTGGCCCGTGTCCACGAGGATGATCCCGTTCTTGTCCGTGGGCATCGCGACCGATCCGATCTGGTCTACCCTGAGGGCCACGTTCAGCCTCTCATCATGGATGGGCTGGTTGGTCTTCGCGTTGATGATTCGGATTTTAATCTGGTGCGTCTGAGCCTGAGCCTGGGTCGGGGCTTGGGTCTGTACTTGTGCTTGCGTTTGGGCGACTACCGATACCAGCGCCAGGAGAAGCGCCAAAGGCGCGGCCTTATACCAGCCTGGGGCAACGCCCCAGGTAGCATTGCCCCATGACACAGCAGGGCTGAAAGCCCGATCTGCAATCTCTCGGGTGAGGCCGCCGGATTTGTCGAAGTCAACGATGGTGTGTGGCATGGGTCCTTTTAAGGAGTCAGCGATTTTTTAGATCTGGTTATTCGTCCTCTGCCGTTTCCAGCAGCGGGTCGTGTTGCGGCCTGCGGACCATCTCATGCAGCGCCGCACCCGGCGCGATCATCGGATAGACG
>Ga0193753_10001770_pt1 | contig 18071 bp, 17 predicted proteins | sample H1c2metaG_FD_144925 | JGI IMG/M metagenome (GOLD analysis project Ga0193753, IMG submission 144925) | Soil microbial communities from a riparian zone of the East river system, Colorado, United States - H1c2 | ecosystem: Environmental > Terrestrial > Soil > Riparian zone | place: USA: East...
CACCTGCGGGAACACCATCTTCTGAACAACCACAGATAGATAGACCTTACTGTGATCGAAGCCCTGCCTGTCCGGCAGGCAGGCGTTTTGAAGGCGGTAAATTATTGCCCTCTCGGTAAATAACGATGCCCAGCACCTGCTGATATGCTTTAGGATCGCGTCCTTTCCGATGATGTTCAAATAGGTATCCTGTTGGCCTGCAAAGGAGGCCGTTGGTAAATCCTCTGCAGTTGCGCTGGATCGTACTGCATAGGCATTTCGTTCACCAAGTTGTTCAAGGTGCCGGGTAATCTCAGTATCGATGCTTTTCGGAATCGTTATTTCTTCAATTAGCTTTCGGATTTTTGCACTGGTTTCACTGATCCCTTTCCTGTTATCCACTTTTAGAATGATCAACTGATCCAGCAGTGCATTAAATTCTTCACTATTCCCGGTAATTTCTTTATATGCTTCGGTAGTAACGCAAAATCCTTCGGGCACTTGTATACCCTCAATCCTGCACAGTTCACCCAGGTTGGCGCCTTTGCCCCCGACTAGTGCAAGCTTTGTCTTATCGATTTCCTGAAAACCAAGTATGTAAGCGCTCATATCTTTCATTTTTTCATAGTTTTCCGCCATTATTTAGTATTGAGTTTACCTGTTGTTTCATTCATTATTTCAATTGCCTTTATAAAGTAGGTCTCAATGATCTTGATTTCCGTGATTGAAAATGTAGTAGTAAGCTTTTCCGACTTGCTTCGGAATTCTTTATAAAGCGGGGCGAGAAGCGCCATTATTTTTTCAGTATTTGGTTTAATGATAACCTTCCGCCTGTCGTCTTCCGCAAATTGTCTTTTTACTAATTTTTTCTTTTCAAATCTGTCTATTAAACCCGTAACTGCACCTGTGGTAAGGCCAGTTAAATTTGAAAGCTCGCCCGCTGTCATTTGCCCTTTTTCTATTAGAAACCCCAGATATTTATGATCGGTTCCCGAAAGCCCTGCCTTTCGTCCAATGGCTTCGTGCATCTGGATAGAGGTGTATGCATATGATTGGCTGAGTTTCCTCATTCGTTTGACTGCGTCGTTATCCATTTATATCTTATTTGGTAAATATCTTAGTTGCAAAGATAATAATTATTTTGCAATATGCCCGTATAGATTGGATAAGGAATTGGTAATTGGGAATAAGGAATAGGATGCGTCATTTATCACTGGCCAGGCTCTTGTTGTGGATGGCGGCCAATATAGGGTTGGTTAAATAAGAGGTGCAGAAAGAACTATTAATAATCAATTACTGCTAAAAATCAACGGCATGAGAATAAGTAAAGACATCTTTCTCCCAGGCTTCGCCAGTTTGGTACTGCTAATTTCAGTTGTTGGTAAAACAACAGATTCATCACATAAAATTAAGAATATGAAAAAGAACAATGTCGCGGGATGCTGGAATTTGGTCTCTGGTTACCTCGATAATCATGGAACGCGACTAGATATCCTCGGTCCACACCCAGGGGGAATGCTGATCCTGACGGAAGATTTACATTTTACCGTCATCGTCAATAACCCTGATATACCAAAGTTCGCCTCGGGAGATCGTTCAAATGGCACACCAGAAGAGTACAAAGCTGCGGTAACTAATAGTCTTGGTGCATATGGCACATACACGATAGACGAAAACGGTGATTTTCTTGAACAACATGTTTTGGGTTCAACCTTTCAGAATATGAACGGTACCAGCAGGGGCCGGAATGAACTCACTGAAAAAATAGAGGGTAACAGGATGGTGGAAAACCTAAAAATAGCAGATGGGGTTACGATTACTATCGTTTGGCAACGAGTCCAATGATAAGAAAAGTGAGACGATGCGCTAAATAAGTACTCGGATGCTGGTGGCTTTTTTGGATGAACCGGATAAAAATAACTAAAATGACTTTGAACGACCAGGATAAAATAGCAGTTGGCCGTGAATATTTCGTCAGGGCTGATCAGGGACGCCCTGATGTCCTCGATCTATTCGACGAAAATGCTGAGATCTATTTTCCTAAATTCGGGTTTGGAGATGGAAGGCAGTCGCTTTTCGAAATGGTCAGAGGGTTCGAAGGCGTCCTGGATCATATCAGGCACGATTATGACAGCCTGGTTTTTATTCCCTCGGGTGACTACCTGGTCGTTGAAGGAACGTCTCAGGGCGAAATGTCTGGCAAGTCCTGGGCGGGAGGTAAAACGCCGGGGGGACGTTTCTGTAATGTATTTAAATTTCAAAATGAACGAATAATCAGCCTGCACATCTACCTTGACCCCGACTACACAGGAGATGATAAAGCAAGGTTCAGATGGGGGGAGAATCGCCGTTGGTGATATTGAAATACCTGCAGATTCTTAACTCAAACGAAGAATTCGCGGCTTTTTAGACTGTATGTAAATAGACTCATAAAGCAATCAGCGATGAACATCGAACAAAAACTACAACAGCTGGAAGACCGGCTGGCTATCCGCGAACTGATCGATCAGTATGCCCATTGTGCCGATACCCGGGACGCGCAAGGGCAGATGGCACTGTTTACTGCGGATACCAACTTTGAAGTATTTATGGATGAAAAATCGGCTATGCCAACGCAGGTAATCAATACCCGGAAAGATCTTTTTCCTGTGTTTGACAATCTGAATACTTATCTGGCAACAATGCATTTCAACGGTCAAAGCACCATCAAACTGGATGGGGACCGGGCAAGCGGTATTACTTATTGCAGAGCGCATCATTTAAATATCCAAAATGGAATCCAGCAATTGATGATTGCGGGTATCCGTTATTACGACATCATGGTAAAACAGGATGAGGGCTGGCTGTTTGCAGAACGAAAATTGAAGGTGTGCTGGGTTGAAAACAGATGATGCTAAAAACTGACGAGCAGAAGAAAATCAATCGTAAATACCAATGAGATGCGCTATGCTGTGGGGGAGCACGATTGAATAGCTTGTACTATTGCTTAATTTTCTGAACGACAAGGAGCGTAAAAGCTGAATTCAATCGTTTATTACAATCTTTTTTGCATGAATGCCCTTTAATGCAGCAACGCTATCTACATTTTTGAACTAATAGTTTTCACTTACAAATACGGTGTAAACACCGTAATGCTCCGGTGAAAAAACGGAGAAAATTCCATTTTTCACCATACAGCGCACCGCGAATGATCTCTACTTTAGAGCTCGAAAAAAACGTCGCCTAAACTAGCTGTATGAGGATCTAAAACATATCAAATTTTGATTGGTTTTTTTGCTTGCGTTTGCATAGCATTACCTGGCTGTCAAAAGAGTGAGCTGCAAATAGCCAAACCTACTCCACCATCTAAGCCCAGCACCAACTCTTTTTTTTCCCAACATGTAAGTAGCGATCCGGCCGTTATAGCCGCTCGTGAATTCGTTTTTAATCAAAATATAAAGTTCAATTTTGCAGACCGGCTTAGCGAGAGAGTTGGAATTCCTTTTTGGAATAAGGCTTTGGTTTATGGGAAGTCTATAAAAAACGGAATGGGCCAAAGCCGTGAGACGGCTGATTCAACTATAATTTATATCCCATTTGCACGCGACAATGAACGGAGCGTTAATGCAGCGCTTGCTATAAAAATTAAAGACACAGACACCTCGTTCAGGATGCTGTATGACTGGGAATACCGTCAATTTGATACGGACAGTGCATCCGGATGGTCGGCCCAGGATGTATTTCATATTTTTTCATTGTTGGAACAAAGTGTCTTTGCTACTACGAATTTCAAAATTATTGATCCGCGTCTTTTACCGGCCGAAGCTCTGTCTCAAATCCAGGTAGACAACATGAACTTCGATAGTCTTGATGTAAATTTTACGCTATCGGAAATACCTGGGAGTGAGTCGTCCAGGTCGACACTGACAACAATTTGCAACACATACACTTATTGCATTAAATATAGATTAAAAGCCTTTAGAGGCAACGGATCCTCATCCACCAATAGTAGGTTGGACCAGGAATGTGAAAAGTCCGGGAGCTATACAAGTTGTACCACATATTGGATTGAAAGTGATGACGACCCAATGGACGCACCACCACCCCATGGCGGCGGCGGTGGTGGCGGTGGTTGGACCCCACCCCCTCCACATCCTTGCCCAATTCCCGCAACTACTTTTTGCGATCCCAATAATCCTGGTTGGGTGCCAGTTCCTGTTACAGATCAACATGGATATTATTATGACCGGATCGATCAACTGAAACTGTTGCTCCAAACAGACCCATTTTTCCTTGAAGACCCATGCGATTATCTCACGCAATTCAGGTCGCTGGGAAACTATCAAGTTCCGCAGGCGGTGACTAACCGCGTTGCAATGCTGAATGACAATTACTTTAATATATACCAGCCTCTATTTTCATTCTCCGCCATAGACAACCCATTTGTTATTAAAAACCTCAATGACGCCGCAAGTCTTGTTGCAAACTGCGACTATTTTCCTATTCACATTACTCAGCTGCCAACAATAAATTCGGTTCAATGGACGTCCCAGGACCTGTTTGACTACTTTAGAAGAAATATTAATTCCTTTGTAAATACCGACATTGCCACATTTGAACCCTACGCAACATCTGATGTTAATGACACCCCTTTATGGCTTTCTACCAATCCATTAGGCGCACTCCTGCATCTGGATATGGCTAACGACGGAACTGTTATTGTTTCTGGTTATCAAAATTCTTTAATAGAGTCAAAAATGATTGTCTCGACAATTCTATCACCATTGGATGGGGATCATCCAGTCACCGGAAATAGAGCATGGGGAATATTTAGTGATCAAACCAACGGAGGATATACATTTTACACGACCGGAGTGGACCGGATTACGACACTGCTTTTTGACATAAGCAATGGTATTTTGGATTTGGCTCCTGGAGTTACCTCCGGATTTGAGGATGCAGACGACTTGTGGCGTAGTCTACAAGATAAAATGATCGACTTTATCGAGCACAATGGAGGACATGCAGCAAAATATGATATGACTCCGGACCTCACCTTCAGACCACCGTGGCCCATGCTTGCCCAATTCTTAAAAAATGAGATAACTTTAGAGCAACTTAAACATGCCTTAGGTTGCCCGTAAAAATCGTTGATGGAACAATGACAAACCGATCCTTTAAACGCTATATACTATTTTGTGGAGCCGTTATAGTTCTTTTTTCAGTGTACTCGTATGCACTGGACCTGTTCTATTTTAAACTCGATCACGGAGATAGTGGGGAGTACCGTTACAATATTATGGACTACCTGATAAGATTCCCAATTCTTTCTTTCCCGGCCTCAATTGGAATACCAGTTCTTTACAACTATTTTATCAATGCAGTAGTTAATCAGTCGCGTTTTCGATGGGCTTTGAGGTTTATATTCGGATTGGGGATCGGCTTATGCATTGGTTATGCCGTACATCGCACAGGTGTTAGTTTATATATTGGTCCCTTTAGAACACAAAAAAACCTTATTTTATACCCGGCAATTGGTTTAAGCGTAGAGATCCTGAGAGCAATCAAATTATTAAGAATGAAAAGTAAAGTCAACAAATTAATAATCGCTATCTCTTTATTAATATTTTCCGCCAACGTTAGCGCGCAATCTAAATGTTTGTCAGACAATATTTTTTTAACCGATAGTCTGGGAAACTACAATGATAAACTACCTATTCCATTGCGTTTTGTTATATCGAAGGACAGCGTATTGATTCAATACCCTGAACAGGTCACGGGGCAGTTTGCCGTATTTAAAATCAAAGAAAAGCCTGTATGCAGTTGGAATGAAGATTTTACAGAAGGGATTTCCACGTTTGTCCTTGACGTGGAAGCAGACGAAAAAATTTTGCACCCTAAGTTAAACATTGTCTACAAGGGTGGTAACCGTTTCATTGAACTGTTGTACCAGAACTCCGAAGCCAGGATTTTTACGATAAAAAAATAATTCCACGGAGCGACGATAAGGCGTGGGGACTGAAAAAAATGCTAATGATTACACTAAATGATAGTTGGGAAGGATGAATTGAAAATAGCTATCTTAATCGACAGTAAATACGTTGTCAAGAATTTGAGATAGGACGTTCTTGAAATCTGATTTTTCATTCGCCAATAAGGGCCTCACAGGTTTTGATATCACTTTCAGAAAGTCTTGCTTTCAATCGCCCCTTTCGCTCCCTTGAATGGGGCGTAATAAGGCTGCCAAAACACAAAATATTGTTGGTGCTTTCACCATTTTGAAAAGCTAGCATTAGATGAAATAGGGGCTAGAAAAAGCGGATATTTTCCGCCGAAGCCCGCAAATGAAAGCCCAGCTACGCTGAAGCTTCGGAGAGAAGCGGACCTTGTCCGCCGAAGCCCACGGTGGAAAAACCCACCTACGCTAAAGCTTCGGTGGGCGAAGGCGGAGAGAGGGGGATTCGAACCCTCGGTACACTTGCGCGTACAACGGTTTTCGAGACCGTCCCATTCAACCACTCTGGCATCTCTCCGGTTGATGATGAATGACCTGGTCATTCATTACCTGCGCGAAATTAACCGAATTACCCGTTCACTCCCTTCGTTCTTCAAAAAATCATTCCCTTAATTTCAACCGCAGGACATAATCATCCGCCGTAATGTAAAGCGTCTTCTCATTTTCCGAAAATACGCAGTTCGAAGCCAGTCCCGGGATCCGGATCTTACCCAATAATTTTCCACCGTTATTGAAGATCCATACTCCGCCCGGACCCGTGGCAAATACATTTCCCTGCCTGTCGATCTTCAGCCCATCCGGCATGCCCTTCGCCGAAGCGGTTGCCTCCATGGCATCGCAGAAGATCCGCGGATGAACAAATGCACCCACACTATCGATGTCATAGGCATACCATACCGGCCGCTGCGGATCCGAGTTCGCAATGATCACCGTGCGCCCACCCGGCATCAATGCAATGCCATTGGGCCGCGTAATGCTATCCACCAGCAACTTCACCACGCCGGAGACACTGACACGATAGACACCCTGGTAAGGAAGTTCCTTCAGCGGATCCTCCATGTTCTTCTCAAGGCCATAGGGTGGATCCGTGAACAGGAGATCGCCGTTGCTTTCATACACCAGGTCATTCGGGCTGTTGAATTTTTTGGAAGCATACGTCCCAGCCAACGGTATGAATTTCGCCACCGGCGCATTCAACGGTGCATCCATCCTTGCCAATCGCCGGTCGCCATCCTGGCAAATGACGAGTCTTCCCTGCGGGTCAAGCACCAGGCCATTCGAACCCAGTTCGCCTTTACGTGGAACCGTGCCCGTGTATCCAGAGGGCTGCAGGTATAATTCTTTTCCCTTCGCAGCCGTCCACTTATAGATAGCGTTGCCCGGCACATCGGAGACCAGCAACATCTGCTCCTTTTCTATCCAAACGGGTCCCTCGCACCAGTCGAAGCCGTCGGCAATCACAACCGGCTCCGCCTTGATATCGATCAGTCGTGCGAGTGAACTATCGATCACCTCGATATTGCCCATTGTCGTATAGCTCACCCGGCTGCAGGAGAACTGCAGGATCAATAGAAGCAACAGGAATAGCATTTGCCAGGGCTTGAGCAATGGCGAAGACAGCGGGTGGCTGGTGATAACTGCAGCGTCTTCTCTGCCGGTTTCCGGGTAGGCTGACATTGTCCTGATTTTTTTCATAAAGCTGAAGTTGATTGGTTATTTTTATCTCCTAACGTAAAGCCTGTTGAATGGATACAATCCTGTGTTGCGATTGGGGTACTTCTTCTCTTCGCTTGCGGCTGGTGGAGACAACAAACTTAGAAATTATTTCCGGGGAAAACTCCGATAGGGGCATTGCCTCCACTTTCGCCCAATGGCAGCAACAAGGATCCCAGGACAGGATAGGCTTCTTCCTGCAGGTGATCGAAGATTCCGTCCGTGATCTCGAACGTAAATTACAATCATCTCTTCGTGGTATTCCCATCGTAATCTCGGGCATGGCCGCCTCTTCTATCGGCATCTGTGAATTGCCCTATGCCCAAGTTCCATTTGCAGTCGACGGGTCATCGCTGGTGCTTCATCCCATAGGTGTGCCTCTTCATTTTGAACATCCCGTCTGGCTGGTCTCCGGGGTTAGAGATGGGTTCGAGGTGATGCGCGGGGAAGAGACGCAGTTGGTCGGATGCATGGAGCTATCCCCCGATAACCAACTTTTCATTTTTCCCGGCACACATTCCAAACACGTTGCAGTCGAGGGAGGCATGGCGGTCTCCATCAATACCTTCATGACGGGTGAGTTCTTCTCGCTGTTGGTGCAGAAGAGCATCCTGCAGTCATCGGTGGAGGTGCACAATGAATTTCATGAAGACATACATGTAAACCGTTTTTTACTGGGAGTCGCTGCTTCGGGAGAAGGGAATATTCTGGGCACCGCATTCAAAGTAAGAATGAATGATGTGTTGAGGAAGATGGAAAAGAAAGAAAATTACAGTTATCTCAGTGGCCTGCTGATAGGGACTGAACTTCGTGGATCGCCCGCCGCCCGGCATAGCCGCATAACGGTATGTTGCGGCTCTTCGCTGGCGCAATTGTATATGCTTGCGTTGGAAAAATTGGAGTTGATGGATATTGCCGGTCTACGACTGGCGGACGAGGCAGGGGATGCGTTCGTGAGAGGACAGGTCAGGATATTCAACCATTCAAGACTTTTACAATGAATCAGCCATTCTCATGGGATCTGTTTGGCCGGATGCCTGTGCTAGGTATCATGCGCAGTATCGCGCCAGCGCCTTCGATAGAATTGGCGACATTATTTCACGAAGCAGGATTCGGTACGCTGGAGATCACGATGAATTCGCCGGAGGCGACGAAAATAATTTCCATGCTTTCGCAGTCGATGAATGGCAAACTCAATATTGGCGCGGGCACTGTGTGTAACATGAAGGACCTGGACGAGGCAATAGGTGCGGGCGCACAATTCATCGTGACACCGATACTGAACCAGGAAGTGATAGAACGTTGCGTTGCGATGGGAATACCGATCTTTCCCGGAGCCTATACACCATCGGAGATCTATGCAGCCTGGTCGTTGGGCGCTTCCATGGTGAAGGTCTTCCCCGCTACCCAGCTAGGCCCCGGCTATATAAAGGAAGTACTCGCGCCGCTTCACCAGGTAGCGCTGATGCCCACCGGCGGGATAAATCTTGAGAATTTCACCTCCTTCCTGGCAGCCGGCGCCAAGGCCGTTGCTATCGGAAGCAGTCTCTTCCCACCGGCACTAATTGCCGCCGCCGAATGGCTGTCGATAAAAAAGCTATTCGCATCCTACGCGCAGAAATACAGGCAATGGTCAGCCAATTAGCCAATTTGGCAATTTGATAATTTGACAATGATCCTTGTTAGAAAAGTCATTCCTGATCGGAGCGCGCACATTGGCTAATTATCAAATTATCAAATTGGCTAATTGCCTAATTGTTTTACGGCCAAATGGCTGTCGAACCATTTTCGATACCGTTCGAAGCGATCCCGCTGGAACGAAGGGACGGTGATGCCATGAAACTGCCCCGGGTAGATGATGAGTTCGGTCTCGAGCCCGATGGAACGCAGGGCCTGGTACATCTGTTCGCTTCCTATTGCCGGCACGTTGAAATCCTTTTCCCCGGCCATGAACATTACCGGCGTCTTGATCCGGTCTGCATGCAGGAACGGATATGATATCTTGAGATATTTCTCATAGTTCTTTCCTTTCCATGGCTGGCCGAGTTCATTGTCCAGTTGAAGAATATACTGATCGACGCCGTAGAGCGACAACTGCAGTGAGCTTCCCGCGCCGCTCGCGGCCGCCTTGAACCGCGTATCCGAAGCGATGGTGTAGTTGGTGAGTATGCCACCGTAGCTCCAGCCGCCGATGCCCATTCTTTGCGGGTTGACGATTCCTTTGGCAACGAGGTAATCTGCGGCTCCGAGAATATCCTGCACTTCCTTATTGCCCCAATCGGCATAGATAGCCTTGGTATAGGCAAGACCACGTCCTTCGCTGCCGCGGTAGTTGACCGCCACAACGGCGTATCCTCCGGCGGCAAGCATCTGCCGGCTCAGGTCGAAACCATAATCGTCCTGGGCAACGGGACCGCCGTGTATGAAGAAGATTACGGGCAGGTTATCGCGACTACCACCGGGCGGGAGATACAGCAGGTTAGAGACGGAAGTACCATCCTTGCTTTTCGAGATGAATTTCTCTACCGGGGAGACGAGAACGGAATCCAGGAACTTATCCTGGAGCGTAGTGATCCGGCGGAGGGCCCCATTCTCGATGGCATAATATTCCTGCGGAAGTTGTGGTGTTGTCATGGCCGTAAGCCAGGTGCCATCCGGGTGTGATTCCAATGAATTAAATGCGCGGTCGCCGCCGATGACCATTGACATTTTCCCCGACTGGATATCATACGACGCAATGTATCGCTGGCAGTCGTCGTCAACGAGCACAGCTATTGCGGTTCCTTCCTTGTTCCACCGCGGGTTGGCAACCGGCCGGTCCAGCGCCTTGCTCAGCAGTACCGGCTCTCCGCCCGCGGAGGGTACGATACTTACTATGGGCTGGTCATACATGATATAGTTCGCATCGGAGGTGCTGCGGAGAAATGCGATCGTCTTGCCATCCGGGCTCCACTGTGGCGAATTGTCGGTGCCCTTCCAATTCGTCAACTGCCTCGGCTGACTACCCGTCTTTGCCGGAATGATGAAAATATCGCTATTCTCATTCTTGTCGGGGTCCTCTGTATGATTGCTTACGAATGCGATGGATGATCCATCCGGGCTGAACTCGGGATCGGCTTCATTGAACTCACCGGTCGTGAGCGTATCGAGTTTCTTCCCGCCAACATCGAAGAGGTAGAGATGCGTCTTGCGTTTGCTGTATTGGTAGCCGCTGATATCGCGTTTGAAATGATAACGGTCGATGACGTAAGGCTTCACCGTTTTCTTCGCCGCGGTGTCTTCATAGTCTTTTATACTTAGTAGTAATCTCTTTCCATCGGGGCTCCAGCTGTAGTCATCCAGGTCGCCTTTTATATCGGTGAGTTTATTGGCTTCCCCGCCGCGCCGGTCGAGCAGGTACACCTGTGATGTGCCTCCATTCCTCGATGCGGTAAAAGAGATATATTTTCCATCTGGGCTCCATCGCGGTTTACTCTCGCCATCGGACGTATAGGTGAGTTGAACCGTTGCCGATCCATCCCAGCTGGTCATCCAGATGTCGCTGTTGCGTTTATCCTTGGCGCTATCCAGCGACGTGAGGGTATAGACCATCCATTTTCCGTCGGGCGATAGTTCGGCATTGGCGGTCGATTGCAGCCTGTAGATATCTCCTGGCCGCAGGGCGTGTTTCGCCGATTGGGCCAGGGTCAACAGAGAAAAGGAAAGAAGGGTAAGTAGGACGAGGAAGGATTTCTTCGATTGCATAAATTGGCAGTTAGGTATTCCGAAAATACGACTTTACCCAATCCAATTAGCAAATTAGCCAATTTGCCAATGTGCCAATTATGGCGTGCTCCGAAAAGAAAAGACTTTACTGATAAGGATCATTGGCACATTTACGAATTGGCACATTGGCTAATTTGCCAATTATCAAATTGGCTGATTGACTTGTTTGAGTATATCAATCAACGCCGTCCCTGAACTCAATTCCGAAGCGGCGAGGTCGTGGAGAGTGACCTTACTCAATAGTTGATCGACGGTATGCTGTATCATTTGCCAGAGCGAGCGTGCGGAGCAATCGACGGAGTTGGTACAAAGCCGGGATTCACCGCTATGAAGTCCGCAGAAATTCTTATCATAGAGAGCGCCACCCAGTGCCTCGAGCACATTTTTAATGACGATCTTTTGCGATGGCCGTGCAAGTACGTACCCACCTTTATTGCCGGGAGTGCTATTGATGAATCCTTCCATCCGGAGCAAACGGGTCAGCTTGGCAACATAATGGCTGCTCAATCCTTCCGCTTCACTCAACTGGGGAATGCTGATGCCGGTAGCATCCTTGCAATTGGCAATCCTGATGAGTATGCGTAGTCCGTATTCCTCCTGGGCGGTAATTTTCATAATAGATTAATTTATTATTACATCATTCCCAACTCTAGCTGTGCGGCTTCCGACATCATGCTCCTGTCCCAGGTGGGCGTCCAGGTTACCGCAACATGCACATCATTGACTCCTTCTATCTGCCGTACTTTCTGATCCACTTCTACCGGCAATGACTGCGCAGCCGGGCAGGCAGGAGAGGTCAGCGTCATCACGATCTGCACATTGTTGATCGGAAGAACATTTATTTCATATATCAATCCCAGTTCATAAATATTCACCGGTATTTCCGGGTCGAATATATTCTGCAGAACGGCGATGATCTTTTCTTTTAATGCTTCTGTATTCATGACGGGGTCGTTCTTTTTATCTTATAGGCTAATGCATAATTCTTCATCTGTTTCACCATTGACAGGAGCCCGTTGGAGCGCGTCTGTGCAAGGTGTGTGGTCATCCCGATCTGCTGGATAAACCCCAGCTTCGCACCGATGATCTCATCGGACGTATGACCGGACAATACCCGGATCAGCATGCTGATCAGTCCTTTCACGATCACTGCATCGCTCTCTGCCTTGAAATAGATTCTGTTGTCCCTTTCCTCGGCTATCAGCCACACCGTGGACTGGCATCCCCTGACACGGTTGTCATCCGTTTTATATTGCTGTTCGAGCGGCGGGAGTCGTTTTCCCAGGTCGATGATATATTCATACTTATCATCCCAGCTGTCGAACAACGCAAACTCTTCAACAATTTCCTTTTCCTTTTCCGCTATGGTCTGTATCTCGTTCACTACTTACACTTGCTTTTATGCTAATAATTTAATTGCCTTCTGCAATCCTTTCACGAGTTCATCGATCTCTTCCATCGTATTATAGACGGCGAATGAAGCGCGGGTAGTGCCGGGAATTCCGAAGCATTGCATCAATGGCTGAGCGCAATGATGGCCGGTCCTGACGGCGATGCCGCGATTATCCAATAATATCCCGAGATCCTGGGGATGTACCTTGTCGACCACGAATGAGAGTACGCTCACTTTTTTTCGCGCCGTTCCGATTATCCTTAGCCCCGGTATGCCTTCGAGCTGCGTGGTGGCATAGGAAAGCAATTGGTTCTCGTGCTCCCTTATATTTTCCTTTCCGATCGATGCAATGAAGTCTATCGCCGTTTTGAACGCGATGGTATCCGCGATATTCGGTGTTCCCGCCTCGAATTTATAAGGTGGGTCATTGTAAGTGGTCTTCTCGAATGTGACTTCCTTGATCATCTCGCCGCCACCCTGGAATACGGGCATCGATTCGAGCAGGTGTTTCTTTCCGAACAGGACGCCTACCCCGGTAGGGCCATAAAGTTTATGCGCGGAGAACGCGAAGAAGTCGCAATCCATTTCCTGTACATCGATATCGAGATGGACGGCAGACTGCGCACCATCGACGAACACCAGCGCACCGGCATCGTGTGACTTACGGACGATCTCCTTCACCGGGTTGACGGTGCCAAGGGCATTGGAGACATGAACGATGGAGACGAGTTTCGTCTTAGGACTGAGAAAACGCTCGAATTCCTCCATCACCAGTTCTCCATTATCATTGATAGGTATTACTCTTAATTTGGCGCCTTTCTCTTCACACAATACCTGCCAGGGAACAATATTCGAATGATGTTCCATCGACGAGATGATGATCTCATCACCCGCACCGATATTCTGCCGGCCCCAGGTATAGGCAACCAGGTTTATACCCTCGGTGGTGCCCCGGGTGAAGATGATCTCTTCCCTGGAGCCAGCACCAATGAATTTGCGGACTGTTTCCCGCGTATCCTCGAAGGCCGCCGTAGCTTCTTCGGCGAGCGTGTGGATGCCACGGTGAATATTTGCGTTGTAGTTGGAATAATAATGAACGAGCGCGTCTATCACCACCTGGGGTTTCTGCGAGGTAGCTGCATTGTCCAGGTAGATCAAGGGCCAACCCTTCACTTCTCTTGCGAGAATCGGGAACTGGGTGCGGATAGCGATTACATCCAGCGCCGGCTGTATGAGTGTGGTTTCTTTCATATGCTATGCACTTCAAGGCGTTTTGAAATAAGATGTTCGACGTAAGTACGGATAGCCGCAGGCTTTACCTGTTCCAGTATATCCGTGGCAAAGGCATTGATCAGCAGGGAACGGGCGATATCCTCGCTTATTCCGCGTGAGCGGAGGTAGAAGAGACCCTCTTCATCGAGTTTGCCGATGGTACATCCATGCGAACACTTCACATCATCCGCAAAGATCTCCAGTTGCGGCTTCGTGTTCACACTCGCATTCGGCGACAGGAGAATATTCTTATTCGATTGGAAGGCATTCGTCTTTTGCGCAAGCGGCTGAACGAAGATCTTTCCATTGAATACGCCGGTTGACCTGTCGTCGAGAATTCCCTTGTAAAATTCATTGCTAAAGCAATTGGGGCTGACATTATCGACCACGGTATGGTTGTCGACATGGCTCTGACCCTGCTGGAAATAGAGGCCGTAGAGATGGGCCTCCGAATGTGCAGCCTCCAGGATGATGTTCATATTGTTGCGGACGATGCCACCGCCTAATGATATTGTCACTGCGTGCGTATTGCTTTTACCCACCTGGCGGATATGCGTCGTGCTCACCTGGTTGGCATGCGATGCATCGTTCTGTATCTTGTAGTATTCGGCGATTGCATCCTTCTCCACTATTATTTCAACCACCTGGTTGGTGAAGCTTGCTTCCTGGCCGAGGGTATGGAAGGTTTCAACCAGTTGCAGGTGCGCCTGCTCGCTGATATGAACCAGGTTGCGCGGCTGCGCAAGAATATTCGCAGACCTGGCATCGGTGATATTGTAGATATAGACGGGATGCGAGACGGTCTTTCCTTTTTTCACATGAATGAACAGGCCATCATGGATGAAGGCAGTATTGAGTGCATTGATCCCATCTCCGAGATACTTTGCACTATGCCCGAGATGTGTTCCGACGATCTCGCTGTATTCATTGCGTGCGGCCTCATCGAGAGGAAGCACTACGAGTTCAGGCGAGCGAAGCGTGGAAAGTGGCTGAACGAATTTGCCATTGACAAAGATCAGTTCATTTGCGGTCTCGTGACCGGGAAGGCGGACGGCGTCGATATCGCTCGATGTGAGGGCAGGGGCGGAGCCTTCTTCCTGGAATGCAAAACGGGTATTGAACAGATTCCCGATGCGGGTGTATTTCCATTCCTCGTGTTTGGATGTAGGCACACCAAGCCTGTTGAAGGCCTTGAAGGCTTTCTCGCGCAGGCTGTCCAGTTGTCCATCGGGCCTGTCTTTCTGCAACCTTGTAAATTCTTCTTTAAAATATGCTATGCTGCTCATGCACTTTATTCTTTTTAATTACCTGAAAAATCAGTCGCGCCGCTTAATTCTCCACCGCGTTCCCTGCGTTCACTTCATTCTTGATGAAATCATATCCTCTTTCTTCGAGCTCGAAGGCGAGTTCCTTGGTGCCCGACTTCACAATCCGGCCGTTATACAATACGTGGACAAAGTCCGGTACGATATAGTCCAACAACCTTTGGTAGTGCGTAACAACGAGGACCGCATTATCGGCCGTACGTAATTTATTCACGCCATTGGCAACGATGCGAATGGCGTCGATATCGAGACCGGAGTCGGTCTCATCGAGTATGGCAAATTTTGGTTGGAGCATCGCCATCTGGAAGATCTCATTGCGTTTCTTTTCACCACCGGAGAAGCCTTCATTCAACGGGCGGCTCAATAGCGACTGGTCCATTCCCATGAGCGCCATCTTTTCCTTCATCAGTTTAAGGAAGCCGACGGCGTCAAGTGAATCCTGCCCGCGATATTTCCTAACCTCGTTCACGGCAGTTTTGATAAAATTCGTGGTGCTAAGACCTGGGATCTCCACGGGATACTGGAAGGCGAGGAAGAGTCCTTCACCTGCCCGTGCTTCGGGCGATAGATCGAGGAGGTCCTTGCCCCAGAAATCAACGGTGCCTTCCGACACTTCATAACTTTCGCGGCCCGCCAATACGGAGGCCAGTGTGCTCTTGCCGGAACCATTAGGTCCCATGATCGCATGCACTTCGCCTGGCTTTATTTCGAGATTGATCCCTTTCAGTATTTTCTTGTCTTCAATGCCTGCATGTAAATTGTGAATCGTCAACATGACTAATCTGAGTTTTATTATGAGTTTAATTTTTGATCGTGAATCGTGAGTCGTCAATCGTGAATAGCTTCCTCGCTACGTCGGCCTGACTGTATCTGGAAGTACTTGAAAATTGAACATTGCGTATTGAATATTGAATATTTAAAGCTGTACTCGGTGTGTACCTAATTCTTAATCTCCAATTCACACCTTCTATCCAACGCTTCCTTCAAGACTTATGGCCAGCAGCTTCTGCGCTTCCACAGCAAATTCCATCGGAAGCTGGTTCATCACTTCCTTTGCGAAGCCATTAATGATCAGGGCCACTGCTGCCTCGGTGGGAATGCCACGCTGGTTGCAATAGAACAATTGATCCTCGCCGATCTTCGAAGTTGTGGCTTCGTGCTCTACGATCGAGGTATTATTCCTGACCTCGATATAGGGGAAGGTATGTGCGCCGCATTTATCGCCCAGGAGAAGTGAATCGCACTGGGAAAAATTTCGCGCATCGGCTGCATTCTTGCTCACATGCACGAGGCCGCGATAACTATTATTGCTGAAGCCGGCCGATATGCCCTTCGACACGATGCGGCTCTTCGTATTCTTTCCCAGATGCATCATCTTGGTGCCGGTATCGGCCTGCTGACGATTATTGGTCACGGCCACCGAATAGAATTCACCGGTAGAATGATCTCCCTTGAGGATCACGCTTGGGTATTTCCAGGTGATGGCAGAGCCTGTCTCCACCTGTGTCCATGAGATCTTTGAATGATGTCCCTTGCAGATCCCGCGTTTTGTAACAAAGTTGTAGATGCCGCCCTTTCCTTCTTTATCGCCGGGATACCAGTTTTGTACGGTGGAATATTTGATCTCTGCGTTGTCCATAGCCACGAGTTCGACAACGGCAGCGTGCAACTGGTTCTGATCGCGCATGGGCGCCGTGCAGCCCTCGAGATAACTTACATAGCTTCCTTCTTCTGCTACGATGAGTGTCCGCTCGAATTGCCCGGTGTTCTCGGCGTTGATCCGGAAATAGGTCGAAAGCTCCATAGGGCAACGAACACCCTTGGGAATATAGCAGAATGAGCCGTCACTGAAGACGGCGGCATTCAATGCAGCGAAATAGTTATCGGTAATGGGAACCACCGAATTAAGGTGTTTCTTTATCAGGTCGGGATGCTCCTGGACCGCCTCGCTCATAGAGCAGAAGATGATACCGAGTTCGGCGAGTTGTTTCTTGAAACTCGTACCGATCGAAACGCTGTCGATGACCGCATCGACGGCAACGCCTGTCAGGCGCTTTTGCTCTTCGAGGGAGATGCCGAGTTTTTCGAATGTCCTCCGGAGTTCGGGATCTACATCGTCGAGACTGCCTGGCGCTATCTTTTGTTTCGGCGCGGAATAATAAATGATGTCCTGGTAATCGATGGCAGGATAATCGATATTCGCCCAGGTGGGTTCTTCACCCGCAATGGTTAACCAATAACGAAAGGCCTTCAGTCTCCATTCGAGCATCCATTCCGGCTCGTTCTTTTTAGCAGAGATAAAACGGATGGTATCCTCCGTCAACCCCTTTGGCGCTTCGTCGGCCTCGATGTCTGTGACGAAGCCATATTTGTAGTCGCCTAACACCGCTTTTTCGATGCTTTCCTCCTCCTGGGTTCTGGGACTCTTGTAAAGTTGATCAGTTTGTGTTTTCATCGGGGCAAAGTTACAAAGGATTTATACAAAAAAGTATAAATCAGATAAAGGGTTAAAAATCAAAGGGGAGAAAGTCAAAATTCAAAAGTAAAAACTCAAAATACTATGGGTTAAAAACCCATAGGTTGGTGTTGCGACTGAAAGTCGCGGGTATAGGCTGAAGCCCATTGAAAA
>Ga0193753_10001771_pt1 | contig 18070 bp, 15 predicted proteins | sample H1c2metaG_FD_144925 | JGI IMG/M metagenome (GOLD analysis project Ga0193753, IMG submission 144925) | Soil microbial communities from a riparian zone of the East river system, Colorado, United States - H1c2 | ecosystem: Environmental > Terrestrial > Soil > Riparian zone | place: USA: East...
CGTGCCGGCGCCCGCGGTCAGCGCGTCATTGCCGGTCCCGCCGGTGAGCGTGTCGGATCCGGTGCCGCCGATCAGCACGTCATTCCCGGCGCCGCCCACGGCCGTGAGCGCGGAAGCGGTTTCCAAGGAACCGTCCAGGGTGAGCGCATTGCCGGATGCCAGCGCTGCCCCATCGACGGTGAGTGCGGCGGCATTGGCCGCATCGGCCAGCTTCAGTTTGTAATCATGGCCAGCCGCAAGCGTCATCGCCTCGACTGTCGTCACCGTCGTGGCGGTGAATATGACGCCCGCGGCGTAGTCGCCGTCGAGCTTCAGCGTGTCGGTGTTCGCGCCGCCGTCGATCTTGTCGGTCGCGTCCAGATCGGCCCCGAGATCGAGGGTATCGTTGTTGTTGCCGCCGAGCAGCGTGTCGGTCCCGCTGCCCGCCACCAGCGTGTCGTTGCCGCTATTGCCCGTCAGCGTGTCGTTGCCCGCGCCGCCGGAGAGCGTGTCTTTGCCGGCGCCGCCGGTCAGCCCGTCATTGCCGGCGCCGCCGCTGGCGATCAACGCGGCGCTCGTCTCCGCCGTACCGATAGCGGTGAGGCTGTTGCCCGCGACCAAAGCCGTCCCGTCGATGGTGAGACCGGTCGTGTTGTTGGCGTCGGTGAGCGTGAATTTATAGCTGTTGCCCGCGGCAAGACTGATCGTCTCGACATTCACCATTGTAGTCGCGGTGAAGGTGATGCCCGCCGCATAATTGCCGTCGAACTCCAGCGTGTCGGTGTCGGTCCCGCCGTCGATCTTGTCCGCGGCGGTCAGGTTGCCGGCCAGCACTAGGCGGTCGTTGCCGGCCCCACCACTGAGCACGTCATTGCCGCTGCCGGCGATCAGAACATCCGCGCCGCCATTGCCGCTCAGCGTGTCGTTGCCGGCGCCGCCATCGAGCTGATCCAGGCCAGCGCCGCCGGTGAGCGCATCGTTGCCAGCGCCGCTGTTTGCGATCAGCGCGGCGCTGGTTTCGGCCGCGCCGTTCAGCGTGAGGACATTGCCAGCGGCCAGCGCCGTGCCATCGACGGTCAGCGTGACCGCATTGTTGGCGTCGGCCAGTGTGAGCTTATAGCCGTTGCCCGCGGCGAGTTGGATGAGCTCGACCTCGGTCAGGGTGCCGGCGGCAAAGACAACGCCCGCGGCGTAGTTGCCATTGAGCCGCAAGGTGTCATTGCCGTTGCCGCCGGTGATCATATCGGCGGCGGTGAGATTGCCGGCGAGGTCGAGCACATCGTCCCCCGTACCGCCGTCAACCTTGTCATTGCCGCTGCCCGGCTGCAGATAGTCATTGTCGGCGCCGCCCAGCAGCGTGTCGCTGCCGGTGCCGCCGAACAAACGGTCCTCGCCGCCGAGGCCGGAGAGCACACCCGATGCGCCGGCCGCCAAGCGCAAGCCTTCGTCAAATGCGCTGCCGGTTGTGTCGCCGGTGACGATCGTCTCCGGCATCACCCTGACGGTGAGCGTGGCGCTGTCGCTGCGGCCGTCCCCGTTGAGAAGCGTATAGGTGAAAACATCGGCCGCGCCGTTCGGCAGGGCGGCGAGATCGGCGACGCCGCCGACGGTGCGGTGGTAGGCGGCGCTGCCGTCGGCAGCAATATGGAGCGTTCCATACTGACCGGAGACATCGACGCCGGCCGGCGTGACGTTCACCGGCGCGCCGGGCCCGGCCGCTTTCGAGACCATGCCGCCCGCCGTCAGGTCCGGCGCTGCGCCCCATCCAGACAGCACGTTACCACTGCCGTTGCCGCGCGTGACACCGCCGCTGTCGTCTTTCGCCTCGAAGGGCGCGATGACGCTGCTTGTGGTCACCGCTGTCCTGCTACGGGCCAGGAGACTTCCGCCGAACTCCGGTTCACTCGCCCTCCCGGATGCAGCAGCGCCGGAATGGGCACCGGATTCGGCGCCGGCCGTCCCGACGGAACGGAGGGTGCGCAGGTTCAACCCGGCAACCGGATCGAAGGTGGTGAGCAGGGCGCCGCCGAAATGCTGCGGGGTGCTCGCCGTGTCCGCAGGCGGCTGTGGCGGCGGCTCGGGCGCGTCGGTCAGGATAACCGGCGTGCCCGTCGGGATCTGCGGCACGCCAAGCGCCAGAGTGTCGCCGCGCGGATCGAGCACGACCGGCGGCTGACCAGCATCGAGCGCCGGGCCATAGCCCTTGATCACCACCAACTGGTCGCCGACCTGCAGGTAGAGATCGTCGCCGCGTAAAGACACGGTTGCGGTGGCCAAGGTGAAGGGCAGTTCGACGGTCTGACCGGGCTGAGCGGTTACGATCCGCGGCGCGGCGCCCTCCGGTCCATCCGGAGCAAGTCCCGGCGCTGCCGTCGGGCGCTCCAGCCCCGGCCCCATGCCCCCCACTTGCGGCGCGATCCCCGTCATTTCCCCACTGACAGCGCAAGCCTCCCCCGTTTCGCGTAACCCCCGCGAAATAACGGTTTTCAGGCTGTTGCTGGCTCCCCGTTCCCCTTCGTTAACTACGCCCCTCGCGTGTTAACGATTAATTAAGCATATAGTTTAGTGGTGTGAGAAAGCGCGGGCAAGCCGAGTCGAGACTTTATTCCCGCGCTTTAGCCCCGAAGTCTCACACCCGCGTCAGGGTTCTGTAATCCAAGGGCCGAATTTTCCCGAGTCGACGCCAAAAACCCTCGGTTTTGTCATCAGAAGCCCGATTTTTGCCCCAAGATCGCCCCGATTTCCTTGCAGCTTTGCCGGCGCTGCGCGACGATTCAGAAATGTCGCATTTCATGGGGACTCGACGATGATCAGGATAATGCCGGCGCTTTGCGCTGCACTGCTGCTTGCCGCCTGCGGAAGCAGCGGATCCGATACCGGCGGATCGATACCGGCGACCGACAACTCGCAACTCTCGAGCACGAACACCGGCGGGGTCGATGGCAGCGGCCTCGACAACGGGATCTCAGGCTCGAGCATGGGGCCTGGCAGTTCCGGGGAGTTCGAGACCAAGGTCGGCAACACCATTCACTTCGACACCGACAGCTATTCGCTGAATGCCGAAGCCCAGGGCATCCTGCAGAAGCAGGCCCAATGGCTGCAGCAATATCCGCAGCATATGGCGACGGTCGAAGGCCATGCCGACGAGCGCGGCACGCGCGAATACAACCTGGCGCTCGGCGATCGCCGCGCCACGACCGTCATGAACTACCTGGTGGCGCTCGGCGTCGACAAGTCGCGGCTCTCGGAAGTCTCCTACGGCAAGGAGAAACCGATCTGCCCGGATGCCAGCGATGCCTGCTGGAACGAGAACCGCCGCGGCGTCACCGCGCTCAGCAACTAACCACCAACCACCCATCGCCATGTCGATCCGAATGCTGCCGGCGCTCTGCGCCGGGCTGATGCTGGCTGCCTGCGCCGATAGTGGTGCACGCCACCTCGCGCCGCCGCCGGCGCTGTCATCGGGCGCGTTGACGCCGGGAGAGACAGAAGTCGAATACGGCAATGTCCGCGACAAGGTGTATTTCTCGACCGACAGCGCCCTGCTGCAGCCGGACGCGCAACAGATGCTGCAGAAACAAGCGGCGTGGCTGCAAGATTTCCCTCGGCATACGGTGACGATTGAAGGCCATGCCGATGAGCGCGGCACCCGGGAATACAACCTGGCGCTCGGCGAGCGCCGCGCCCAGGCGGTGATGGACTATCTCATCGCACTCGGCATCGATTCGAAGCGGCTGAAGACGATCTCTTACGGCAAGGAGCGTCCGGTTTGCACCGATGCGAATGAGGCCTGTCGGAGCCAGAACCGGCGTAGCGTCAGTACGCTCGACAATTAGCCGCGCGTTTTCCTCGCACCGCCCATAAGAGAACCCTGTCTTGACGCGACGATGGGGGCTCTGCCAGTCTCGACGGCGTTACACGTCTTCAGGGCGGGGTGAAACTCCCCACCGGCGGTAGGGGCACCTTTTAAAGCCCGAGCCCGCGAGCGCCGCGATCCTCCTGTGATTGCGGGTCCAGCAGATCAGGTGACGCACTCCGGTGCCAGTCCTGAGCCGACGGTTAGAGTCCGGATGGAAGAAGACGAAGCGTCCCGACGCCGAGATCCGCATGTGCGGATCTCGTCCCCTCGGAGCGTTCGCCCTGAAACGTTTATCGCAACTGTTGATCCTGCGAGGAGCGTTTCACCATGACCACCCTTCTGAACCAGAGAATCGAAGCCGCGATCGCCGCGATGCGTGCCGGCATTCCGGTCGTCATGCTCGATGACCATGACCGCGAGAATGAGGCCGACCTCGTCCTGGCAGCGGAAACCATGACCCGCGATGTCATGGCGCGGATGATCCATGACACCAGTGGCATCGTCTGCCTCTGTCTCGACGACGAGACCGTGCGGCGCCTGGACCTGCCGCCGATGGTGACGCGCAACGAATGCCGCAACGGCACGGCCTTCACCGTCTCGATCGACGCACGGCACGGCATCGGCACCGGCGTTTCCGCCGCAGACCGCCTCGTCACCGTGCGCGCCGCGGTGTCCGATCGCGCGACGCCCGTCGACTTGATCCGGCCTGGCCATATCTTCCCGCTGCGGGCCAATCCTGGCGGCGTGCTGACCCGGCGCGGCCATACCGAAGGCTCGGTCGACCTCGCGCGTCTGGCGGGGCTGAAACCGGCCGCGGTTATCTGCGAATTGATGACCAAGAACGGCGAAATGCTGCGCAGCAAAGCTGCAAAAAGCTATGCCCGTCGCCACGGCTTCCCGGTGATCACCATCGCGGAACTGGCCGCCTATCGGACCGAAACGGAGCGACACGCCGCCTAACGACGCAGCGTCGTTAACACTTCCATTTCGTTCGCCGCCGGGCCAGAGTCGCCGCTCCTTTTTGCAGTCGGGAGAGAGCGATGAAGGCGAATGCCATCCGCATTCATGAAACGGGCGGACCGGAGGTGATGCGCTGGGAGGAGGTCGAGGTTCCGGCGGCGGGACCGGGCGAGGTCACGATCAAGAACCATGCCTGCGGCCTCAACTTCATCGACACCTATCAGCGAAGCGGCCTTTATCCGCTGACCATGCCGAGCGGGCTCGGCCTGGAAGGGGCGGGCGTCGTGGAAGCCGGGGGTCCCGGCGTCGCCGACTTCAAGCCGGGCGACCGGGTCGCCTATTGCTCGGCGCCGAACGGTGCCTATGCGACCTATCGTAACTATCCGGCCGAACGCCTAATCAAGATCCCCGACACAGTCGATTTCGACACCGCGGCCGGCATGATGCTGCAGGGCATGACAGTCGAGTTCCTGGTGCGCCGCACCTATCCGGTGAAAGCCGGCGACTTCGTGCTGTTCCATGCCGCGGCCGGCGGCGTCGGCACGATCGCCATGCAATGGCTTTCCAGCCTCGGCGCCGTCGTGATCGGCACGGCGGGCTCGCCGGAGAAATGCGCCATCGCCAAGTCGCTCGGCGCCACACATGTCATCAACTACCGCAGCGAAGACTGGGTGAAGCGGGTCAAGGAGATCACCGATGGCAAGGGCGTCCACGTCGTCTATGACGGCGTCGGCAAGGACACCTTCCTGCCTTCGCTTGACTGCCTGCGGATGCGCGGCACGCTGGTGACGTTCGGGAATGCGTCCGGGCCGGCGCCGGAGATTCAGCCGCTGCTCCTCAGCCAGAAGGGCTCGCTGTTCCTGACAAGGCCGACCTTGTTCCACTACATCGCCAGCCGCGCCGATCTCGAACTCTCCGCGAGTGCGCTGTTCGACGTGGTCAATCGCGGCGTGGTGAAGATCCAGATCGGGCACCGCTATCCGCTGAAGGACGCCGCACAGGCGCATCGCGATCTGCAGGATCGCAAGACGACGGGCGCAACGATTCTTATTCCGTAGAGCGGCGCTTAGGCAGCCTTCGCCAGCGCGGGTGGGGGGAAGGTGACGCTGGCGGTGGTGCCGCTGCCGGGTTGACTGGCCAGACCCAGCGTGCCGCCGTTCAGCTCGGCTAGCGACTTCGAGATCGCGAGGCCGAGGCCCCAGCCGATCTGCGTCCGTGACTGGCTGTTCTCGATCTGACCGAAGGGCTGCAGCGCGCGCTCGAGATCGCCGGCCGCGATGCCGATGCCGCTGTCCTTGACCCAGATGCAGAGCGCGCCGTCCTGGGTGCGGTGCGCGCCCAGGGTCACGCGGCCGCCGGGCTCGGTGAACTTCACAGCATTGCCGAGGAAGTTCAGCACGATCTGCTTCAGATGCTTGCGATCGACGAACAGGCGCGGCAACGCGCCGTCGAGATCGGCCGAGAGCTCGAGGCCGCGTTCGGTGGCACGCTGCTGCATCATGCCGATGCAAGCAATGCCGAGGTCGCAGATATCGACCGATTGCGGCGAGGGCGTCATCTTGCCGTTCTCGATCTTCGCGATGTCGAGCACGCCGTCGATCAAGCCGAGCAGATGCCGCCCGGCGCCGACCACGTCGCGCGCGTAAGAGAGATAGCGCGCTTCGCCCAAGGGTCCGAATGCCTCCAAAGCCATGATTTCCGAGAAGCCGATGATCGCGTTCAACGGCGTCCTGAGCTCGTGGCTCATATGGGCCAGAAATTCCGATTTCGCGCGGTTGGCAACCTCGGCGCGGAGCTTCGCCGCCGAGAGCTCATGGGCAAGATGCCAGAGCCGCCGGCGGTGCCGGATCAGCACCGCGACGAGGATCAGCAGCGAGAGCAGCACCGCCGCGGTGATGCCCGCCAGCAGGCCGAAATCGACCTCGATCCGGCCGCGCTCGGCATTCACCGTCTGCAAGCCTTGCTGATAGCTGGCCAGCGCGATTCGGCGCACCGAGCCTTCGGTCGCGCGCAGGATGGAATAGATTTCCGGCGCCGCGGCCGAGAGCGAGCCCTTGGCGGCGATCAGGCCGCTGACCTCTCCGTCGAGCGCCGCAATGCGCCGCAACTCGATGCCGAACATCTCGTCCTGGGGCAATTGCGCGCGGGCATCGCCGGCGCTCACCACGTGGACCCAGGTCTGGAAGGCGTTCCAGCGGTTCCGCAGCTCGACCGGATTGTCGCGCCCGGCTAGCGACGCGGCAACGGCAGCTTCGAGACGCGTGTAATGCGTCTCGAGCTGCGTGCCCATCCAGGTGATGTTGTAGTGCGGGGCATTGCGCAAGGAATCCAGGCGATCGACGGCGCGGCTGCCGATCCAGCCCGCGGCAATCACCATGGCGGCGATCCCGCAGGCGATCAGGATATCGCGCAAAATCCCGTTGCGCCGGCGCAACATCGTGGTCCGGCTGACGGGCATGCTGGCGAAGGTGCTGCGTCCGGTCATTGCACGGTCAGCCGGTTCAATTGCCAGACGCTGCGCGAGAAATAGAGATCCTTCTGCAGCCCGGAATATTCGGAATAGGGATAGATGACCCAGAGCGGACCCTTGTCGTCGGCCGGCAGAGACTTGCCGTTCATCGCATAAGCGACGATGACATCGTAGTCCCGGATGTCTTCCATCGGGATCTTGACCGCGTAGTCATCGACCGCATCGGCAAGAACCGCGTTGCCCTGGGCGCCGAGCCGTGCCAACAGATCGCGGAGCCGCACGCCTTCAAACAGGTTCTCGCCATCGGTCCATGGCGTCATGGTGGTGACCCGGGTCACCGGCAGGGATTTCAGCACGGCCAGATCGAAGGCAGCCGGCTTACCGCCGGCGATCGCTCCGTCGATCACCAGAACCGCGTCCGCCGGCGTCGCGGCTTCCGCTGCGATGCTTGCGGACAGGCTCCAGCCGGCATGACTCAAAATCGTCGTGGCGATGCCGATCCCCATCAGCATCCCAGCGAGTGCTCCGCGGAAGCGGCCGCGCGGTCTCATGCTGTGTTCCCCAAATGAGCAGCAATTGAACCGATTTTGGCCGGGGATTAATTGAGGCCGCGTTAACGAAAATGGGAACGGGCCTAAGAAGAAATTCCAGAGGCCGTCGCTGAAAGAGCGACTGGAAAGGGTCAGCGGGTCAGCAGAACCGCGGCTTCCGCCGGAAATGTGAGCCAGACCGGCCGGCCAATCGCTTCGACATCATCCAAACTGCGATCGACGTTTTGATGCGCAACGGCGATCGGCCGATCGCTGCCTTGGACTGAGATGTAATAGTGGCTGCGATCGCCGAAATAGGCTTGGGCATTGACCATGCCAGCCACCGCATTGGCATGGCCCTCCGGCCGTTCCCAGGCGAGACGTAGTTTCTCGGGCCGCACCGCGATCGAAACGGCGGCACCGACCGGCGGCGCCGCGCCGTCGAGCATGGCATTGAGCGAACCCAATGGCCCCGCATCGACCACCGCGCGGCCGCCGCCGGTTTGCCGCAAGGTCCCCTGGAAGAAATTCATCGAACCGATGAACTCCGCCACCTCGCGGCAATTCGGCGCCTCATAGAGCCGGGTTGCGCTCTCGATCTGCAGCGCCTTGCCCCGGGACATGACCGCGATCCTGTCGGAGAGGGTCAGCGCCTCTTCCTGGTCATGGGTGACGAAGACGAAGGTGACGCCGACGCTGCGTTGAATCTGCCGGAGCTCGATCTGCATCTCCTCGCGCAGCTTCTTGTCGAGGGCGCCGAGCGGCTCGTCCAGCAGCAGCACTTTCGGCTGGCAGACCAAAGCGCGTGCCAAGGCGATGCGCTGGCGCTGGCCGCCGGAGAGCTGGTTGCTGGCCCGCTCGCCATAACCCTCGAGCTTGATCAGTGCCAGGGCTTCATTCACGCGCTGCGCCAGCGCGGCCTTGGTCAGGCCCTTCTTCCTGAGGCCGAAGGCGATGTTCTCGCGCACGTTCAGATGCGGGAAGATCGCGTAATTCTGGAACACCATGTTGGTCGGGCGGGCATAGGCCGGCACGCCCGCCATCTGCTGGCCGTCGATCAGCAGGTCGCCCTGGCTCGGCTGCTCGAAGCCGGCCAGCATGCGCAGCAGGGTGGTCTTGCCGCAGCCGGACGGTCCCAGCAGCGAGAAAAACTCGCCGCGGCGAATGTCGAAGCTGATGTCGTCAACCGCCTTCACCGGGCCGAAATGCTTGGAAAGGTGACGCAGCGAGATGATGGCATCGGTTTTGATTTCAGGCATGGCTTACAACCCAGTGGGTTTGGCGGATTGAACGCCGCGGCGGCGCATGATTTCGGAAATCACGACGATGATGGTGGAGATGATCAGGATGCTGCTGCCCAACGCCAGGGTGATCGGCAATCGCTGGGGAAAGCGCAGCATGCTCCAGAGATAGATCGGCAGAGTCTGGTCGATCCCGGAGAGGAAAAAGGCCAGCACGTATTCGTCGAAGGATGTGGTGAAGGACATCAGCAGGCTGGAAATAACCCCGGGCAAAGCCAGCGGGAAGGTCACGCGCCAGAAGGTCATCCAGCCGTTCTCGCCCAGATCCATCGCCGCTTCTTCGAGGTTCTTGTCGAAACCCTCCAGCCGCGACATCAGCACCAGCATGGAGAAGGGCACGCAGAGCAGCACATGGCCGGCCCCGACGCACCAGAGCGACAATTCAATGTCGAACACCTGGCGCACCAGCACCAGCAGGGCGACGCCGAGGATGATGCTGGGAATGACCAGCGGCAGCATGATCGTGCCGACGATCGGGCCCTTGCCCGGTAGGCGGTAGCGCGTCACCGCCATCGCCGCCAGCAGGCCGAAAGCGGTGCTGATCACCGAGACGCAGATCCCGACGACGACGCTGTTCCTGACCGCGCCCAGCAGCTTGGTGTCGTCGGCCAGCTGGTGATAGGCGTTCAGCGTGAAGCCCTTCAGCGGGAAGATCGCGAAGATGCTGTCATTGAAGGAGAAGAGCGGGAGCAGCAGGACCGGCGTATAGAGGAAGACCACGAAGCCGAGGCCGTAGAAGGTGAAGAAGTCCCAGCGCCGCGGCATTCTCCTTAAGCCTCCCGCTTCTGCATCTTGCGGTAACCCACGGCCCAGAGGAACAGGCAGACCAGCAGGGTCACGATCAGCATGACCACGGCCGACAAGGCGGCGCCCAAGGGCCCGTCATTGCGCTGGCCGAACAGCGACTGGATCGTGTTGCCGACCATGACGCCGGTCGGCCCCCCGACCAGGCTCGGCGTCACGTAATCGCCGACCGTCGGAATGAAAACCATGAGCGTGCTGGCGATGACGCCGGGCAGCGAGAGCGGCAAGGTCACATGGAGGAAGCGCTCCCAAGGCCGGTTGCCAAGATCGGTTGCGGCTTCCAGCAATGAGCGATCGATCTTCTCCAGTGAGACGTAGATCGGCAGGATCGCATAAGCGACCCAGGCATGGGCGAGGGTGACGATGACCGCGAACGGATTGTAGAGCAGAAAATCCAGCGGCTTGTCGATGAGGCCGAGATAGATCAGGCCGCTGTTGATGACGCCGTTATAGCCGAGGATGATCTTCCAGGCGAAGACCCGCAGCAGATAGCTGGTCCAGAACGGGATGGTGATGATGATCAGCCAGAGCATCTTGTGCCGCACCAGCCGGAAGGCCAGGAAATAGGCCATCGGATAGGCGATCAGGATCACCGCGATCGTCGCGCCAAATGAGATCAGCAGCGACTTGACGATGACGATCGCATAGGCCGGGTTCTTTAGCGGGAAGGGAATCCCCAACCAATAGGTCGCCTCGTCGGAGGGCGCGATCAATTCCCAGTAATTGTGCAGGGTGAAGGTCTTGTCGATGTCGAACCCGTGCTGGGTCCAGAAACTGCGCAGGAACAGAGAGGCCAGCGGCGCGATCAGCAGGCCGCACATCAGCAGAATGGTCGGCGTCATGAGGAGGTAGCCGCGCACCCATTCGAGCCGCTGCAGCAAACCAATATTGGTTCGTGCGCCGGCCGTCCCTTGTCCGGGAGTCGAAGCCTGCGATTCTACACTCGTCTCAGCCATCCACCTGCCCTGTCGCGCCGTCTCTTAACAAGACGGCTTCGGTTCCCAATGCGGCTCTTGTGGCCGCTGGATTTGAAAATCGGGTCCGAAACTTCATTGACAGCGATTTGGGCGCGGATGTCAAATTGAAGAATTGAAGAAGCATTCAAAAAATCAAATCCAAACAGACAGGCCTATCAAAAGGGAGACTGGAATGAACAAGCTGAAATTCATCGACCGGATGGCGCAGGGAAAGATTTCCCGGCGCGATATGATGCGCGGCGCCGCCGCGTTCGGCGTCGGCATGACGGTCATGCCGCGGCTCAGCCAAGCGGAAGAAGTGCTGACCTGCATGGAGTGGAGCGGCTACGACGTCGACAACCTCTTCTCTTCCTACATCAAGAAGCACGGCAAGGCGCCGAACTTCTCGATCTTCGCCAATGAGGAAGAGGCGCTGCAGAAGGTGCGCGGCGGCTTCAACGCCGACATCATGCATCCTTGCACCTATTCGGTGTTCCGCTTCACCGACGCCAAGATCGCCGAGCCGATCGACACCACGAAGCTCTCCAACTGGAAGGACGTGTTCCCAGCCCTGCAGAAGGCACCCGGCGTCGTGGTCGACGGCAACGTGGTAATGACGCCCTGCGACTGGGGCAATTCCTCGATCGCCTATCGCCCAGACCTGGTCGATGCCGACTTCAACGCGAATCCGAGCTGGTCAATCTTCACCGACGACAAGTATGCCGGCCGTGTCGCGATGACCGACGACTATGTGGTGGCCGAGATCGCCGGCCTGCTGCTGGGCTACGGGCCGAAGAAGATCTTCGAGATGAGCGACGCGGAACTGGCGGCGACCAAGCCGCTGGTCGAGAAGATCGTCAAGAACGCGCGCTTCCTCTGGAAGGACCCGACCGAGATCAACCAGGCCTTGGCGTCCGGTGAGATCGTCGCCGCCTATGCCTGGAACGAGACGCCGAAGACGTTGCGGGAACAGGGCATCCAGGCCGCCTATGCGGTGCCGAAGGAAGGCATCTTCACCTGGCTCTGCGGCCTGACCCTGCTCACAACCGGCAAGGCCAGCAAGGAAGCGGCCTATGACTTCCTCGACGCCTGGCTCTCACCGGAGACCGGCAAACAGCTGATCGAGGATTTCAGCTACGGCCACAGCAACCGGAAGGCCTTCGAGATTGCCGACCCGGCGAAGGTCGCGGCACTCGGCATCACCGATCCTGAGAAGGCCCTGAATGCCGGCATCATGCTGCAGAAGGTCGATGCCGACAAATACGGCAAGCTCTGGGACGAAGTGAAGACGATGAAGTAAGCGCGCCTGCCAGGATGCGCGGGAGAGGGCGGCGGAGCGATCCGTCGCCCTTTTCTACGCCGCCGCTTCGAAGCGAAGCCTGGCTTCGGTGCCGTGGCCGAGAGTGCTCATCAGCTCGAACTCGCCCCCGTTGAGCTCGGTCAGCGATTTGGCGATCGGCAAGCCGAGACCCAGTCCTTCATGATGGAACACCAGGTGGTTGCGCACCTGGTTGAAGGGGGTGAGCACGTTCCGGAGATCCTCGGCGGCGATGCCGGGTCCGTCATCCTTGACCCAGATCTCCAACTTGTCGCTGCTGCAACGCCTTGCGCCGAGCTCGACATGGCAGCCGTTGGGGCCGAACTTCACGGCATTGTCCAGAAGCTGGATCAGGATCTTCCGCAGATGCGCCGGATCGACCCGCAGCCGCGGCAGATCCTCCGGCACAACATTGGCGATCTCGACCGCGCCGTTGCGGGCCTGGCTCTCGATCGCGGCGACGCAGCTGCGCGCCATTTCGTCCAAAGCCACCAGTTCCTGCGTCACCGGCACGCTGCCGGATTCGATCCGCGAGACGTCGAGCACGGAATCGATCAGGCCGAGCAGATTGCGTCCGGAAGCTAGGATGCCGGTGCTGTAATCCTTGTAGCGCGGATGGCCGACCGGCCCGAACAGCTCCTTCTCCATGATCTCGCCGAAGCCGATGATCGCGTTCAGCGGCGTGCGAAGCTCGTGACTCATGCGGGCGAGGAAGTTGGTCTTGGCCGCATTCGCCTGCTCCGCCGCCTGCAGGGCGCCCTGCAGCGCACCCGCCATCACCATGAGCCGCCGCTGCTGCGTCACGATGACGATCTGGTTGGCGCAGAGCAGCAACAGCAGTCCACCCAGCGCGAAGGCCAGCGACTGGATCTTATCAACGAGCGCACCGCGCCGGCGCTCGGAGAGCTGGCCCCAATACTGGTCGCCCATCACCGCCAGCCGCCGGATCGGCACGGCGAGTGCCGCAGCCGGTCCTTCCAGCACATCGACCGACTGCACCAGATTGCCGTTGCGGATCCGGACATAGGCCGCCATCTCGGCGATGCCGGCCTTCACCTGTTCGAAGCTCGGTGCGAAATCGGGCTGGCTCGCCTTGAGGTCCGGGGTAGTTGCCGCGTCCAGGGGATCGATCCGGCTTAAGAGATTGTCCCAGCGCCGCTGCAACAACAATCGCTGGGGATTGCCGGCCTTGGCCTCGGCCAGTAGGTGCTGCAGCTTCACCAGCTGCACTTCGAGCTGGCTCGCATTCCAGCCGACATTGTCGAGCTCGTTGGCGCGCAAGGTGTTGACCGTGCCGGCCAGCTCCTTGGCCGACCACAGGACCAAGGCCGCGAGCAGAACGAGGCCCGTGACGAAGATCCGTCGCCAGTTCCGGATGACGAAGGTCTGCACTCACCGCACCGTCATGGCTTAACCGTGAGGGCGTAGAGATTCCAGACCGCGCGCTGGTAGAAGGTCTCGGATCGCGTCTCCGGCCGATTGCTGAACGGATAGAGAATCCAGACCGGACCGCGATCGGAGGGCAGCATCGGCTGACCGTCGAACAGATAGACGACCAGCGCGCCGTGCTCATGGCCGTCCGCGATCGGCACATCGACGGAGTAATCGTTCAGCGCATTGGCAGTGACCGTCTTGCCTTTGGCGCCGACCCATTCCATCAAGCGCTCGAGCGGCACGCCGGTGAAGGTGTGGAGCCCCTTGGTCCACGGCGAATCGGTCACGAGTTGGCGCGCCGGCAGGGTCTTCAGCAGCGCCAGATCAAAGAACACGCTGCCATCGCCGTTGCTGTTGGCAATCGCGCCGCTGATGGTGAGGATGATTTCGCCACCGGAAGGCTTGGGGAGCGGCTCGGCCTGGGTGAACAAAGATTGGACGGGCAGCGACAGAAACAATGCACCGCCGATCGCAATCGCAGCGATCCGCCCCCGCAGCTTTCGCCCGGGCGTGCCCCTCTCCGCCAACCGCATCTGCAGGATCCCCGATCCCAGTCGCGCCGCCGCTTGAAGTCGCCTGAAAGACGTAACGCGGCATCCCGCGACCAGCAAGTGGTCCTAGGATCGGTGATCTAGGGTTAATTTGGCGTGAACGCCGCGCGCATGATCCAGATCATCGCGCGCGGCGCGCAATACGTGTCGTCGAACCTTACTGGTTCATCGACTGGAAGAAGTCGTTGTTGGTCTTGGAATGCTTCAGCTTGTCGATCAGGAATTCCATCGCGTCGGTGACGCCCATCGGCATCAGGATGCGCCGGAGGACCCACATCTTCGACAACGTGCCCTTGTCGACCAGGAGCTCTTCCTTGCGGGTGCCCGACTTGGTGATGTCGATCGAGGGGAAGGTGCGCTTGTCCGAGAGCTTGCGGTCCAGGATGATTTCCGAGTTACCGGTGCCCTTGAACTCTTCGAAGATGACCTCGTCCATACGACTGCCGGTGTCGATGAGGGCAGTCGCGATGATGGTCAGCGATCCGCCTTCCTCGATGTTGCGCGCCGCGCCGAAGAAGCGCTTCGGCCGCTGCAATGCGTTTGCGTCCACACCGCCGGTCAGCACCTTGCCCGACGACGGGACCACGGTGTTGTAGGCGCGCGCCAGACGGGTGATCGAATCCAGCAGGATGACCACGTCGCGCTTATGCTCGACCAGGCGCTTCGCCTTCTCGATCACCATTTCCGCAACCTGGACGTGGCGCACGGCCGGCTCGTCGAAGGTGGAGGAGACGACCTCGCCCTTCACGGAGCGCGCCATGTCGGTGACTTCTTCCGGGCGCTCATCGATCAGCAGCACGATCAGGTAGCATTCGGGGTGATTGGCCGCGATCGAATGCGCCATGTTCTGCAGCATGACCGTCTTACCGGTCCGCGGCGGCGCCACGATCAGCGCGCGCTGGCCTTTGCCGATCGGGCAGATGAGATCGATGATCCGCGCGGTGATGTCCACTTTCTGGACGTCGTGGGATTCCCGCGAGCCGCGCAGCTTGCCCTTGGAGCCAAGCTCCATGCGCTTGCCGGGCTCGACCTTGATCGCCGGTGCCGGCGCCTCTTCCTCTTTCTTCGGCATCTCGACGTCGCCCTTGCCCTCGAGCTCCATGGTGAGCTTTTCGTCGGGATAGAGCGGCGTCAGGTTGTCGAAGTTGATGCGGTGCCGAACCTTGTCCGGGTCGTCGAAGTTGATCTTGTTGACCTTGAGCAGGGCGAAATAGCGCTCGCCATCCTTTGGCGCGCGGATCTGGCCTTCGACCGTATCGCCGGTGCGAAGCCCGAAACGGCGCACCTGGCTCGGCGAAACGTAGATGTCATCCGGGCCGGGAAGGTAGCTGGCCTCGGGCGAGCGCAGGAAGCCGAAGCCGTCCTGGAGGATTTCCAGCACGCCGTCGCCGAAGATCGCGGTGTCGTTTTCCGCGAGCTGCTTCAGGATCGCGAACATCATGTCCTGGCGCCGAAGCGCGCTCGCGTTCTCGATCTGCAGGTTTTCGGCAAACGCCAGCAGCTCGGCCGGCGCCTTGCGCTTAAGTTCTTGAAGATTCATGGGTATTTCGATGGTTTTGTCGTTTGAAATGGGAAACACACGGAATTGGGAGGGTTTCTAGGGAGTGGACGCGGCGCGACCGGTTCCGGTTCGCCCGCTCCGTGAGAGCGCCGGTCTTGATGACCGGTTTTTTGGAAAGGTGCTCCCAGGCCTAAACCAATCTAATCCGATCCCCTGCGCTAAGGCCCAGTTTCGAGGGCCAAGTTCTTAGATTTTGCGTGGGGGAGCGAGGAGCGACCGGTCCTGCCAGGGTGCTATCTCTGCGGATACCGGAGTGGCCTTACAAAGTCAAATGGCAATTTGGTGCGCGGTTTCAAGGCCTCGCCAGTTCGGGTTCCCAAGTTTTGCCAGAATGGCAGGTTGGCGCGGGTTCCGGTTCTGATTGCCGGCCGACCCGCGCCTGCCGATCAGGCGCCCGCATGGGTCAAGACTTAGGATTGCGGTCAGAACGGCTTCACCACCGCCAGGACCACGATGACGATCAGGATCACCGTGGGGACCTCGTTCATCACGCGGTAGAACCGGTCGGAATGGATATTGGCGTCATTGGCGAAGGCCCGGCGCCAGCGGGCAAGGGCGGCATGGACGATCTGCATGCCGACCAGCCAGAGCAGCTTGGCGTGGAACCAGCCTTCGCGCCAATGATCGCCCTGCCAGGCGAGGGTGAGCCCCAGGATCCAAGCCGCGATCATCGCCGGGTTGATAATGCCGCGCAGCAGCCGGCGCTCCATCACCTTGAAGGTCTCGCTCAGCTCCGAACCCTTGGTGGCGCGCGCATGATAGACGTAGAGCCGCGGCAGATAGAGCATCCCGGCCATCCAGGCCATGACCGCGATGATGTGCAAAGCCAGCAGCCAGTTGTAGAGCATCGCTTACAGCTCCTCTTTTCCAGCTTCCTTTTGGCAGGCGCAGCGCGGCCAGTCGGCACAGACCCCCGCACCCGATCCCGGTTGAACGCCCTGCGGCGCATCCAGTGCCCTCCGCACCAGCTGTCCCAGGCCGGCGATGAAATCCGGATCTTCCGAAACCGTCGGCGCGCGCTCATAGGCCGCCGCACCGCGCTTCTCCGCCAGCCGGCGATACTCGATGTCGAGCTCGACCAGGGTTTCCGAATGCTCGGACACAAAGGCGATCGGCACGACGATGATGGCCTTGCCGGCCTGCGCGGCCTCCTCGATCGAATGATCGGTCGGCGGCCCGACCCATACCAGCGGACCGACCCGGCTCTGGAATGCCACCATCCAATCTTGCGCCGCCAGATCGAGCTGCCGAACCACGGCATGCACCGTCGCCGAGACCTGCGCGACATAGGGATCGCCCCGATCGACGATCTTCTTCGGCAGGCCATGGGCCGAGAAGATTACACGGATCGGCGCCTTGGTCTTCGCCTTGGCCCGTGCGATTGCCGTCGCGGTGACCTTGGCGACACCGGCGATGAATCCCGGTTCGGTCGGATAGCAGCAGATCAGCTTCTGGGGTGCCGTCAGGCCTTGTCGCTTGGCCGCGGCGCGCCAGACCCGGTTCGAGGATTCCGTCGTGGTGGTCGAGAATTGCGGATAGAGCGGCAGCAGGATCACTTCATCCGGCGCAAAGCGCTTCACCGCCGCCACCGCCGCCTCGGTCAGCGGATGCCAGTAGCGCATCGCAATGAAGACCTTCACCTCTCCCAGATCGCCGAGCGAGGCCTGCAACGCGGCCGCCTGGCGCTCGGTGTTCGGCAGGATCGGCGAACGCCCGCCCATCTCGTGATAGATCGCCGCCGCGACTTTGGCACGCCGGCCCGCGATCAGTTTCGCCAACGGCCAGCGAAAGACCCGCGGCAGATCGATGATGTTCTTGTCGTTGAACAGATTGAACAGAAACGGCTTTACCGCCGCCGGAGAATCCGGCCCGCCCAGATTGAACAGCACAACCGCAATGCGCCGGTTCCTGCTCATTGGCCCGTGGACGCAAGGGCGCGCACCGTCGCAATCAACTCTGTCACATGCTCGGGCGGCGTTTCCGGCAGGCAGCCATGGCCGAGGTTGAACACCAGCGGGCCTTGTCCCAATGCGTCCAGAATGCGCTGCACGGCGCTGCGCATGCCGTCACCGCCGACCACCAGCCAGCGCGGATCGAGATTGCCCTGCACCACCAGCTTGCTCTGCACCGCATCGCGCGCCCAGACCGGATCGATGTGCTGATCGAGACTGATCGCATGGCCGATGCCGGCCGCCGCGAAGTCGCGATACCCGGTCGCAACGCCGCGCGGAAACACGATCACCGGCACGCCAGGCGCCGTTTTCTTCAACCGCGTGACGATCGCCTGGATCGGTTCCAGCGACCAGCGCCGCATCGCCGCTGTATCGAGCGCACCGGCCCAGGAATC
>Ga0193753_10001773_pt1 | contig 18055 bp, 15 predicted proteins | sample H1c2metaG_FD_144925 | JGI IMG/M metagenome (GOLD analysis project Ga0193753, IMG submission 144925) | Soil microbial communities from a riparian zone of the East river system, Colorado, United States - H1c2 | ecosystem: Environmental > Terrestrial > Soil > Riparian zone | place: USA: East...
CGGGACGGCCTGCTCGTAGGTCATGCCTTCTTCTTCCATGCGGCTGCGAATGGCTTCGAGCACGGCGAATCCGCTGTGCCCTTCGTTGAGGTGGAGCACGCTGGGAGTCACGCCCATGGCGCGCAAGGCGCGCACGCCGCCAATGCCGAGCAGCAGCTCTTGCCGGATGCGGACACGTTTGTCGCCGCCGTATAAACGCGAAGTCAGCTCGCGGTCTTCGGGCACATTGCCTTCGACGTTCGAATCGAGTAGCAACAGATCGCAGCGGCCGACGCTGACGCGCCAGACTTTCGCCTGGATGTAACTGCCGCGGGTATCGATCCGCACCATCACCGGCTCGCCGTTTTTGCCGATGGCAAGTTCCATCGAAAGAAGGTTCACGTCGGTGGGTAAATACTCTTCCTGCTGCCAGCCTTCTTTGTCCAAATACTGCCGGAAATAGCCTTGGCCGTAGAACAATCCGATTCCGATGAGCGGGATGTCGAGATCGGAGGCGCTCTTGATGTGATCTCCGGCGAGCACGCCTAAGCCACCCGAGTAAATGGGCAGCGATTCGTGAAGACCGAATTCGGCGGAGAAGTAGCCGACGGGGCGCGGGCGCAGAACACCCGCATGATTGGCGCCCCAGGTACGCGCCGCTTGCAGATATTCCTGTTGCCGCCGGTAGGCGTAATTGATGCGGCTGTGCAGTTGTAGTTCGGTGGCGCGGCGCTCGATGGTAGCGAGCGGCATTTCGGAAAGGAGCGCCACGGGATTCTGGTTCAGTTCGGCCCAACGCACTGGATCGAGGTCGTGGAACAAACTGGTGCAGTCATGGTCCCAGCTCCACCAGAGATTGCGAGCTAAGGACCACAAGCGTTCCTGCGAAGGCGCGATGAAACGGTCGAGCGTACGGGCCTGACTGACGATCGGCGCCACTTGCGCGGCCGCTTCCGTGAGTAGACGGATCTCCTCTTCGCGGAAGATGCGTTCTTCCATCGTCTGCACAACCAGCACGCCTTGCAGAACGCCGCGATCGATTAGCGGAACACCAAGAAAAGATTGATAGGCGTCTTCGCCCGCCTCCGTGAAGTATTTGAAGCGCGGATGGTTGCGCACCTGGCTGACCGCAACGGGACGCACCTGCTCGGCGACCAGGCCTGTGAGACCTTCGTGCAGCGACAGGCGAAGCGCCCCCACCGCCTGCTTGCGCAGACCGAGCGTGGCGGCGAGCACCAGATTGGCGCGATCGGGCTCGAGCAGATAGGCGGAGCAGACGTCGGTCCGGAAGCGGCGCGCGATGAGAGCGACTACGTGCGATAGAGTTTCGGCCGGCTTGCTCGTGTCCTCGGCAAGCTTGCCGATTTCTTCGAGCGCGAGCACCTGAGGAGAGTCAGAAATAGGAAGGGGAACGTTGGTCATTTAGATTATGTCGCGGCGGTCCGGTTCGGCGTTTTCTTTTGATTTGAAATATTTTGGGTATAACGACTTGGTTCGCGCGACGAGGCGGCTGCCCGGCGGCTTTGGCCGGAGCGGTCCGGCGCGCTGGACGAGTATCCACACAGTTTATTCTACGAATGCAGGCGTTTGCAGATCTAAGTCAAGAAGTTTAGAAGCCGGAAGTTACGCGGCTTTTTTCGCCTCCTCCGCCGCCGCGACTAGACGCTGAGTTTCGTCCATGTTGCGATTCAATGTACGTGATTGTTGGTGATCGACCTTGGCTTCGGCTAGCAGGATCTCCCATTCGTGATGTTCCTTCGCCATTCCGTGCTGCTCTTGTTTGCGGGTGTGTTCCTCTTTCGCGCGCTTCTGCGATTCGAAGCCAATTTCTACCTTTTGCTTTTCGGCTCTTAGCTTTAGCAGCTCGGCGAGGCACTTACTGAAGGCGCGTTCGTGGCTGGTGCGGTAGCGCATGAACAGAGCCAGACGTTTGTCGTCGAGTGTTCCGTCGTCTCGGAAGCAGCCACTCTCGAACGCTTCGGCGCGACTGCGCAGCCAGTGGTGTTGGGCCATGCGGTCAACCAATATGCGTTCGGTTTCGTTCTCGGGGCGATGCTCGTCGAGGAGCCTAATGCGCAGCAGGCTGTAGGCTTCGCTGCTTTCGTGCGGGAGGAGGAAGAAAATGTCGTTGTAGGTGTGGGTCGAGAGGCCGTGGCCATAGTGGTTGCGGGACGAGGCGGCTTTGCCCTCTTCCGTTTTCGGGCCTGTAGAATGCTCGGCGTTGGCGCGATTGGCGTTGATTTGCGCTTCGGTAGACATTTCGAGAAGGCTCCTTGCGTGGAAATTAAAAAAGCGCCTGAGGACCAGAACGGGTCCGAGGCGCTTTCTGAGATCAGTGTAGCAGGCCATTCCAAGCGTTTGGCTGCAAGTTATTGATATGAATAGAGAAACTCGTTGTGACTCGAAAATGAGCCGACTCTCAGCTTAAGGAGCTCGTGAGCCGGAAGACCAAGTGATGTCACCTCACGATCCCATGATCTTGTTCCAGTCGATCTTGTAACCGGCCGCTTGGAGCTCTTGCCCTAGCTTCGCTCGCCAGTCTTCTTTATCGAAAGATATATACACAACACCCTCGAAATCGGACGGTCGCTCGATATCGCCTTTCACGACGGCCGCAACACGTTCAGCGCCGAGCGCTCCAATGAAAAAACCCAGCTCAAAGACGACGTTCTGACGGGCACGGGCGCTCAAGTCCTGTGAGTCGTGCGCCTTCCCCAAATCGTCAGGTGTCATCAATACTACGGCGAAGCCAACACTCGCGGCTTCCTCGCCAAATTTAGTAATGATTGTTCGCCCTTATTAGGCTGCTCGTGGAGGACGACGGGCTTAAGTCCGAGCTTCTCGGAGATGAATCGAGCCACCGCCTCACGCACTTCACCGTCGTGCCCGTGCACAACGAAGACCTTGGACAGATCTCGCGATGCTGCAGTCTCCACGATTGCACCTAGAGGGGAGGCCGTTTCCTGATCCAGAATCTCTTCTTCGAGACCTTTAACGGCTTGACCAAGCAGTGTAATGGCGTCTCGTTGGCCTTCGGTAACGTATTGTTGGGCTTGCTGGATGGTTGCGGGACGCCCCATGATCATGTTGCCGTGATCAAGTGCAGCAGCTCGTCTATACCGGTTAGATTGCACAGTATTGTGGCCGAAAACAGCCGAGAGAGTTTCCTCGATGGCTGTTTCTAACGCTTTGACCTCCGGTCCCCAGCGTTTCGTAATTGACTTCGGATTGAACGCCACTAGGTCCTCAATGCGTTTTTGAAGGCGGGTAATTCCCCGTCTCATTTGATCGAGCGTCAGTCGGGCTTCCTGTGGTTCTGTAGAGCGGCGACGCGTCGGCAATAGGGATGTCCTCCCACTACCGCAGTCTCCCACGTCAAGTTGCTCAAAGGCCGTACTCGCCACTTCTTTTACAGTTAGAAATAGAGGCCACTATGGAACTGATTCCCGTTACCCCTGAACGCAAAGCGCAACTGGAAGACTATGCACAGCGCCATGGACAAGATACCGCCGCGGCGCTCGATGAAGTGTTAGCGAACTATCTTGAATGGGACAGGCAGGACTATCAGGAAGCAGTGGAGGGCATTCAAGAGGGCTATGAGGATGTCAAAGCCGGACGCACTCAACCCGCCGATGAAGCCCTCGAGGAACTACGCGTGAAGCATGGCCTTCGGGGTTAAGACCAGCGTAAGAGCAAAACGCGATTTAGATGCCATCGTTGGATGGCCGCTTTCTCAAGGGGCAGGGGATGCTGGCTTGCGTTGGTTTCAGGGATTGCGTGAACCGTAGCATCCCTTGCCGTTCGCGCCGGAAAATGCTTCATTGCCCTACGACGTGCGTCAGTTGCTTTACGGCCGCAGGCAGCATCGCTATCGCGTCTTGTTTACCATCGATGGCGATACGGTTTTCATTTTGCATATCCGCCACGGGCGGCGAAAACCGCTCGCGTTTCATTGACTTGGAACTCGGAACAACTCTGCTGCGGAGCACTTCCGAGTAGAATGCAGAGTAGTTTTCATCGCATCTGAATTGAACATGACCAGTGCGTGCGTCGTCCCGGCCCTTGTGCTGCTGGCCCTGCCGGCGTGCGCGCTCGATAGCTCGAAGCCGCTCGCCGCTTACAGCCGGCAGAGCTGGCAGACCGGCAATGGATTGCCGCAGAATTCCGTTCACGCTATTTTGCAGACACGCGACGGGTATCTCTGGCTTGCCACCGAAGGTGGGCTGGTGCGTTTCGATGGACTGAGATTTCGCATCTACGACGCGCAAAATACCGCCGCGCTGAGAAGCAATACTGTGCGGAGTCTTTTGGAAGATCGCGATGGCGCGCTTTGGATTGGCACCGCCGATGGACTGGCGCGCTATGACGGGTCCAAATTTCAGAACTTCACGACACAAGATGGACTACCTGGCAACAGCGTTCTATCGGTGTTGGAAGACCACTCAGGCACGCTCCGCGCAGTGACCTCGGATGGTGTCGCGGTGTATGGCGACAAACGTTTTCATGCGTCGCAAAGCGTCGAAGGACTGGAAGATCGCGGGGGCGTCGCGAAGTTTTCGATGAAGGACGGGCTGCCCAGTAACCGGATCACGTTCACGTATAAGGACCGGGAAGAAGCCGTGTGGATTGGAACCGACGGCGGGTTGGCACGTGCTGTAAAGGGCCGAGTCGAGCGATTTTCCGCCAACGATGTTTTGTCGAGCGATATTGCTCTGTCGGCTTTTGAAGATCGCGAGGGTAACTTGTGGGTCGGCACGGAATCGGATGGGCTCTATGTCCTGCGCGATCAAAAATTCGCCATGTACACGAGCAAAGACGGACTTGCGAGCGACTTGGCGCGCAGTATTTTTCAGGATCGCGGTGGGGCTGTCTGGATTGGGACTAACGGCGGGCTCAGCCGCTTCGCTGACGGACGCTTTTCGAATCTCACCGCGCAGGATGGGCTTTCGAGCAATGCGATTTTAGGGCTCGCGGAAGACGCGCAAGGCAATCTGCTGGCGGGCAGCCCCGATGGGCTAAACGTGATTCGTAACGGACACGCGACGGCGATCACCACCGCCGACGGGCTGGCGGACGATTTCGTTCGTTCCGTATATATGGATTCGGACGGTTCCGTTTGGATCGGCACGCGACGCGGACTTTCGCACTGGGTCCATGGAGACTTCAAAACCTATTCGCAGGCGGACGGGCTGGGCAGCGATTTCGTGGGCACGCTGCTGCGCGGGCGCAACGGCAGCTTGTGGATTGCAACGCTCGGAGGTCTTACGTGTTTCCTGGACGGTAAATTCAAGAACTATACGACCGCGGATGGGCTATCGAGCAATGTGATCACGGCTCTTCATCAAGACGCCGGCGGCGTGGTTTGGATTGGCACGCAAGGCGGCGGTCTCAACCGGTTTGCGGATGGGAAATTTTCTCGTTACGTAGCGAAGGAGCTTCCGGAGACGATCTATGGAATCCTCGAAGACGGGAACCGGAATCTTTGGATCAGCTCGAAAACCGGCGTCTTCCGGGTGAGCAAAACAGGTTTGATCGCCCAGTACGGAACAGCGGACGGTCTTCGCGTGAGCGAATGCAGCGAGGGAGGGCACCCGGCGGTTTCGAGAAACAAAGACGGCTCGTTGTGGTTTTCGACGGTAAAGGGCGTGGCCGTTGCCGATCCACGAACCGTGGAGCAGAAGGCGCTACCGCCGCCCGTTGTAGTGGAATCGTTCTCGGTCGACGACCGAACGTTTGAGCCCGGAGATACAACGTCCACAGACGTTGCACCGGGGCCATCGCGATTTTCCTTCGAGTACGCCGGATTGACGTTCTACTCGCCGCAACGAGCGCGCTTTCGCTATCAATTGGAAGGCTTCGACCACTCGTGGATCGATGCGGGGACGCGGCGCGTGGCGTATTACACAAATCTGCGGCCGGGACAATACCGGTTTCGCGTTGCAGCGCGGGCTTACGATGGCGACTGGAGCGAGACCGAAGCGTCGCTCGCGTTCCGGCTCCGCCCGCACTTCTATCAGACGTACTGGTTTTATCTGTTGCTCGCGATTCTGTTGGCTGCGGCGGCGTATGAGGTCTATCGCTGGCGCTTGCGGCAGGTGGAGGCGCAATTCCAAGCCGTGCTGGGCGAGCGCAATCGCATTGCGCGCGAAATTCACGATACTTTGGCGCAAGGGTTCGTGGCCGTTTCGGTACAACTGGAATTGCTCGGCCGCAAACTATCCGGACAGGCCGATGGAGTGCGGGAACTGCTCGACCAGACGCGAGAGCTGGTGCGAGAGAGCCTGGCCGAGGCGCGGCGCTCCATTTGGGACTTGCGCTCACACACAGCGGAAGGCGAGGATTTTGCGTCGAAGCTGTCCAAGATGGCCACGCAGGTCACTCAAAGAACAACGGTGAAGGTAAGGTTTGAAGTCAACGGAACGTACCATGCTTTACCGGAGAAGATAGAAGATGAATTGTTACGAATAGGTCAGGAAGCGATCACGAACGTGGTACGCCACGCGGAGGCTAAACACGTCGACGTCGCTGTTAGCTTCGATGCGAAGAAAGTAAAAATGACAATTGCCGATGATGGGAAGGGGTTCGTCGACCACCTTGTGGCTTCGAGCGCAAACGGGCATTATGGTTTACAGGGTATGCGGGAAAGGGCGGAGCAGATCGGCGCTGAACTGACAGTAGCGAGCACGCCCGGCGCGGGGACACAGGTGCGCGTGGAGACGCCAATCCGTTCATGAGCCAGATCCGAATCATGGTGGTCGAGGATCACCACGTGGTGCGGCAGGGCTTGGTGGCCTTGCTCAAGAGCGTGCCGGATATGAATGTGGTGGCGGAGGGCGCCGACGGCAAGCAGGCTGTCGATCTCTTCCGTCAACACGAGCCGGACGTAACGTTGATGGATTTGCGCATGCCGAACATGAGCGGCGTGGATGCCGTGGTGCAAATCCGGCGGGACTATCCGGCTGCGCGGATCATCGTGCTGACAACGTTCGATGGCGATGAAGATATTTACCGGGCGCTGCAGGCCGGCGCGCGCGCTTACCTGCTGAAAGGCATGTTTGGAGATGAGTTGATGGACGCCATACGCGCGGTGCATGCCGGCAAGTCGCGGATCCCACCGGCGGTTGCGGAACGTTTAGCGAACCGCATGGGCGGTCCCGGATTGACTGCTCGTGAACTGGATGTACTGCGGTTGATCGTTCTGGGCAACAGCAATAAGGAAATCGGCGAAGGATTGCACATCTCAGAAGCCACCGTCAAGACGCACATCAACAACATCCTCAGCAAACTCGGCGTCACCGATAGAACGCAAGCGACGACTACCGCCTTACAACGCGGTATCGTTCATCTCGATTCCCAAGGAACGCAATGAAGAACGCATGTTTGGTTTTGTTGATGGCGGCGGCGGGGCTGCAGGCGGCATCCGAGTGGCGGGCGGCAACGCCGGCCGAGTTGAAGAATTTGATTCCGGTGCGAGCATCGGTCGAGAAAGAGCACATTGAAACGGAGTTTCGGACGGCATCGGGCATTACCGATGGAAAAGGAAAATTCGTCGCCGGAGTGGTCTTGATCACAGCCGGCTATGCCGCGGAAGGCAAATATTCGAATTTCTTTCTAACGCAGATTCCGATGAAGGTGGGCGAGTTAGCGCTGCCGTCCGGAGACTATGTCTTTGGCTGGCACCGCAAGGACGACGATACGCTCAACGTGAAGTTCTATGACGCGCACTCGGGGAAGTTTCTGGGCGACGTGGAAGCGCGCCGCTTGAGCCGCGTAGGGCGGATAGAATCGTTCCGGATTTCGCCGCCCAAGGAGAAGGCCTCTATTCAAATCGGACGATTTGGAATGAGCTATGCGGTTTCGGACTAGCGAGCCTGGCAGCCAAGCGGTGCTTGGTCAATACGGTCTAGAAATCGCCAAGCCCCCGCGCGGGCGTTGCCGGGCGATTACTTAGAAGCCTGCTCGACTACAAATTTATCCAGGCGATCGAGGCCGCGCTCGAGTTCGGCCATGGAGGTCGCGTACGAAATGCGAACGTGATCGTCCGTGCCGAAGGCTTCGCCGGGCACCACCGCTACTTGCGCTTTCGCGAGCAGTTCGTTCGAGAAGTCGAGCGAGTTCTTGATGCGGCCGGCGCGGAAGACGACGCTGATGTTGGGATAGGCATAGAACGCACCCTTCGGCGTGACGATGGATACGCCGGCGATCTCGCGTAACCGATCGATAACGAAATCACGGCGGCGGTGATACTCGGCGAGCATCACCGGAACGGAATCTTGCGAGCCGCGCATCGCCTCTACAGCCGCTTTCTGCGCAATCGAGGTCGGATTCGAAGTGCTGTGACTTTGCAGCTTCGTCATGGCATTAATGATCGGCGCCGGAGCCAGCGCGAAGCCGATACGCCAGCCGGTCATTGCGTAGGTTTTCGACAACGAACCGGCAACGACGACGGTGTCCTTGGCGCCGGGCTCTGCTGCGATCGAAAACGGTTTGTCTTCGTAGAGAAACTGGCAATAGCATTCGTCGGTGAGCAAATAGATGTCGTGCTTTGAGGTGAGATGGAAGATGGCGCGGAATTCCTCCCGCGAGAGCACCGCGCCGCTCGGGTTCGATGGCGAGTTGATGATGACTAGCTTGGTGCGCGGCGTGAGATGGCGCTCGATCATCGCCGCGGTTACCTCGAAGCCCGCGCTTTCCTCAGTGTCGACGAAGATGCAAGTTCCGCCGGCGTAATTCACGACGTCTTTATAGGTCACCCAGTAGGGAACCGGGATGATGACTTCATCGCCGGGATTGACCAACGCTTGAATCAGGTTGAAAATCGCGTGTTTGCCGCCTACCGTCACCATGCATTCGGCGGCGCTATAACCGGTGCCGAAATCGGCCTTGTGGCGCTCGCAGATCGCCTGCTTCAATTCAGGTGTTCCGCCCGCGGCCGTGTATTTGGTGAAGTTGGCCGCAAGTGCATCGATGGCAGCGCGCTTGATGTTGTCGGGCGTCGGAAAATCCGGTTCGCCGGCGCCGAAATCCACCACGTCGACGCCTTCGCGGCGGAGACGGTCCGCCTCGGCGGCCACTTTCATGGTGGACGAAACGCTGATAGTCGAGATACGTGAGGCTATTTCTGCGGTGGCTTGCATGGGCTACTTCCTAATTTAGCGTGGAGACGCTTCGAAACGGCGGGGGGAACGAAGCTCGAAACGTCGCCCGCGAGCGTTGCGATCTCTTTGACCATACGCGAACTGAGGAAAGAATGTTCTTCGCTCGCCATGAGAAAGATGGTCTCCAGGTGCGGGCGCATGCGGCGATTGAGCAGCGCCATTTGCAGTTCGATTTCGTAGTCGGAGATGGCGCGGATGCCGCGTAGAATCACGCCGGCTTGGCGGTGCGCGGCGTAATCGACTAGCAGCCCCGCGAAAGAATCCACTTCCACGTTGGTAAACGAGGCGGTCGCTTCCTTCAACATTTCGACTCGTTCGGCAACCGTGAAGAGCGGCTGTTTCTGCGTGTTTTCGAGAACGGCTACGATGAGTTGACCGACCAGGCGCGAGCCGCGCGCAATAAGATCCAGGTGCCCGTTGGTCGGAGGATCGAAGGAGCCTGGATAAACAGCGATGAGCGGCGCGGGCATAGCGGGAATTTTGAGTGTAGCGGAGTCTAAGTGGATTTAGCGAGTGTTCTGGATTCGGGCAACACGGGCATTTTTGCGGTAGCGACGCACGCGCGAGGGCCCGAGGGGGCGCTACCGGTGACGGAAGCGATGCTGCTTGAACAGCCGTCCGGGAATCTTTTCGGGTTGACGCAGAATGCCGGGATGGGTTGGGAGCCCTCCGCGTTGGGCGGGAAACAGGTGCTCATTTTGAGTACGCATGGTGGTGTGCGCGCGCCCGACGGGACGCCGATCGCGCTGGGTTATCACACCGGGCATTGGGAAGTGGGTCTGCTGGTGGCTGAAGCCGCGCGCGAATTGAAGGCGCAGGGGGCGATTCCGTTTGCCGGCGCCTGCACTGACCCGTGCGATGGACGTACCCAGGGCACTCCAGGGATGTTCGATTCCCTGCCCTTTCGCAACGATGCGGCGATCGTGCTGCGCAGACTGATTCGCTCGCTGCCGACACGTCATGGAGTAATCGGCGTCGCAACTTGCGACAAAGGATTGCCCGCGATGATGATGGCGCTGGCTGGGACACCCGACCTGCCCTGTGCGCTGATTCCGGGCGGCGTGACGCTCATGCCGGAACATGGCGAGGACGCGGGCAAGGTCCAGACTATCGGCGCGCGGTTCGCACATCACAAAATTTCACTCGAAGAAGCCGCGCTGGCAGGCTGCCGCGCCTGCGCGTCGCCGGGCGGCGGATGCCAGTTCCTCGGCACGGCGGCAACGTCTCAGGTAGTCGCCGAAGCGCTGGGCTTAACGTTGCCGCACGCGGCGTTGGCGCCTTCAGGCCAAGCGATTTGGCTCGATATGGCGCAGCGCACAGCCAGGACCTTGCTGCGCTTGTCACAGTTGAAAATTACGACCCGCGACATTCTGACGGACAGCGCGATTGAGAATGCCATGGTCTTGCACGCGGCATTCGGCGGCTCCACCAATTTGCTGTTGCACACGCCAGCAGTGGCGCATGCAGCGGGATTGCGCCGGCCCACTGTTGCGGACTGGAACCGCGTGAACCGGAGCGTTCCGCGAATTGTGGACGCGTTGCCGAACGGGCCGAGAAATCATCCCACCGTGCAGGTGTTTCTTGCCGGCGGCGTGCCGGAAGTGATGCTGCATTTGCGGCGCGCTGGATTACTTGCGACGAAAGCGCTCACCGCTTCGGGAGACACGCTCGATGTCACGCTCGATTGGTGGGAGCAATCGGATCGAAGGCGGCAGTTGCGGGCACGGCTCAAGGAACTCGATGGAATTGATGCGGACGACGTGATCTTGTCGCCGGATGCGGCGCGTCAGCGCGGACTCACTTCCACCGTGTGTTTCCCGAGCGGAAATTTGGCGCCGGAAGGCGCGGTAGTGAAGGCGACATCGATCGATCCGGCGGTGGTGGACGCGGATGGTGTCTATCGGATGCGCGGTCCGGCGCGCGTGTTTGTCACCGAACACGCTGCCATGGATGCGATCAAGCAGCAACGTATTAAAGAGGGCGACGTGCTGGTGCTGATCTGCCGTGGGCCGATGGGTGCGGGTATGGAAGAGACTTACCAGATCACCGCCGCGTTGAAGCATCTGCCTTTCGGAAAGCACGTGGCGGTGATCACGGACGCGCGGTTCAGCGGCGTCTCGACCGGCGCTTGTATTGGGCACACTTCACCGGAAGCGCTTGCGGGTGGACCGGTCGGCAAATTGCGCGATGGCGATCTGATCGAAATCGTCGTCGACCGGAACAAGCTCGAAGGTAGCGTGAATTTTGTTGGTGAATTAGAACAGACTTTCGATGCCGAGGAAGGGCTCAGGCGGCTCAACCAGCGGCCGCCGCGCACGGATTTGCGCCCCGATCCCGCTCTGCCCGCGGACACGCGATTGTGGGCGGCGTTGCAGCAGGCGAGCGGAGGAATTTGGGGCGGCTGCGTTTACGATTCCGAAGCGATTGTGCGCAGATTGGCCGAAAGAAGCTAAAATATCTGCCAAACGCGATTTGTGTCCCGTGCTGATCTGCCCCGAATGCAAGACCTCAAACCCGGACGACGCCGCCTCCTGCGAGAGCTGTAGTACCGCATTCGAATCCGATTCTCTAACCGCTGCCGCCGTTTCGAACGAGCAGCTCACCCAAGCCGCGGCTCCCCTTTCCTCTCCATTCAGCGCCCCGTTGAGCGGCGGCGCGGTGGCCCGAGGATTTGCAGGACTGGCGGCCGGCGATGTAATCGCTGCCAGGTACGAGATTCTCGAAAGCATCGGACAGGGCGGGATGGGCTCTGTCTATAAAGCGTTGGATCGCGAACTCGACCGCACTATCGCCCTCAAGACGATTCGCCCCGATCTAGCTTCGAACGCGAGTATCTTGCGCCGCTTTAAGCAAGAAATTTTGCTCGCCAGACAGATCTCGCACCGCAACGTGATTCGCATCTTTGATTTCGGAGTTGCCGATGCGTTTCGCTTTATCACCATGGAGTTTGTCGACGGCGAGAACCTGAGGACGCGATTAAGGCGCCAGGGCAAGCTTACGCCGGATGAATCAGTAGCGGTCATACGCCAGATCTGCGAGGGTTTGCAAGCGGCGCATGCCGAAGAAGTGGTCCACCGCGACTTGAAGCCGGAGAACATCCTGATCGATCCGCAGAATCACATTCGGATCATGGATTTCGGACTGGCGCACTCATTTGAAGCGCCGCACTTGACGCGCACGGGCATGCTGCTTGGAACACCGGATTACATGTCCCCCGAACAAGCGCGCGGGGAGCATGCGGACGGCCGCTCCGACATTTTCGCAACCGGACTCATCTTTTATGAATTGCTGACTGGCGAGCTGCCATTCAAGGCAAATAGCACCGTGGAGAAACTGCTGCAGCGTACCCGCGAACACGCACGGCCTCCGGAGCTCGTCAACCCGGCGATACCGAAACGGATTAGTGAGATCGTCATGGGTTGCCTCGAGATGGATGCGGGCAACCGCTACCAGACCGCGCACGAGATCCTTTGCGATCTCGACAGCGGTCAATCGAATGTACGAAGCGCGCGAGCTACCGCGCCGGGATCGTTGCGTCCGGGCACCATGCTCGGAACGCGCTACCGCATCGAAGCGGAGGCCGGCGTTGGCGGTATGGGGAAGGTATACCGGGCCACCGACGTGGATCTGGGCCGGACCGTCGCGCTCAAAGTGATTCGCGCTGAACTGGCCGGCGACTCTGGCAGCTTTGAACTATTGAAGCGAGAGATTCTGCTCGCGAGCCGCGTTACGCACCGGCACGTACTTCGCATTCACGATCTCGGCGAAGCCGATGGCGTACGGTTCGTATCCATGGCCTGGATGGACGGCGAAGACCTCGGGGCGCTGATTGAACGAAACGGCGCGCTGACAGAGGATCGGATTCTATCGCTTGCGAAGCAACTTAGCGAAGGGCTCGAAGCCGCGCATCGGGAAGGAGTGATTCATCGCGATCTGAAGCCTCGCAACATTCTGCTCGATTCGAGCGGCAGCGCCTGTATCAGCGACTTCGGCCTGGCCGAAACGTTGAAGAGCTCGCAAGAAACACTTGCTGGCTCGGGCGCCGGTATCGCCGGCACGCCGCGCTACATGTCCCCGGAGCAGGTGGAAGGAAAAGTCCTCGACCAACGTACGGATATCTATTCCCTGGGTTTAGTCCTTTATGAGATATCCACCGGCACTGTGCCGTTTCATGATGCCTCGGCGCTGCAGACCATGTTGCAGCGTGTGACTGAAACGCCCAAAAGCCCGAAGCTGCTCAACCCGCTGCTGTCCGACCGTCTCGTCAAGATAATCCTCCGCTGCCTCGAGCGAGATCCGGCGAAACGTTATCAGACCGTGCGCGAGTTGTTAGATGAGTTGGCGTTAGGGGAGCTAACCACTAAGCCAAAGAGTCGCGCTCGCATCGCCGCGATTGCGGTAGCCCCTGTTGCGATTCTCGCGGCCGTCCTCATTTTCTTTGCCGTTCGGCCGAAGTCCTCGACGCCGCCAATCGCGCCAAACGGAAAATACGTTGCTGTGCTGCCTTTCCGGCCGATTGGCTCGGAGCCGAATCTCAAGTACGATGCCGAGGGAATCACGGAGGCTCTATCGTCACGGCTATCGTCGGCGAACGGGGTACACCCCATCTCGCCCAGCGCTTTAGAGAAGGTCGACCTTAGCCAGCCGGTCGAATCGATAGCCGGGAAGGTAGGCGCAAACCTGATCGTGAGAGGAACAATTCAGGGCGAGGGCGATCGCGTTGCCGTCATCGCGGAGATCTACGACGTGCGGACGCGCGAGCGCCTTTGGAGTCAGTCGTTCGCCGGGACACGGCAGAATCGTTTCGCGCTCCAGGACGAGATCGGCACGGAATTGCTGCGGCGGCTGAATGGCGGCGCTCCCGCCGTGAGCGCGGCTCCGAGCGCAACCGTTCCCGCGACGCAAAACGCGGACGCCTATGACCTCTATCTAAAAGGCCGCGGTATTTTGAAGGACCGGCGCGACGAAAAAGGGGCTACCGCCGCGCTGGATCTTTTTAGCCAGGCATCCCGAAAAGATCCGTCCTTCGCGCTCGCTTGGACCGGCGTGGCTGATGCCAGTCTCGAGATGTACCGCGTCAAGCGTGAGAGCTTCTGGGCCGAAAAAGCGCTCGCCGCAGCGCGCGAGGCCAAGACCAGGAATGACAAACTGCCCGAAGTGCACTTCGCACTCGGAAGCGTGTATACGCAGATGGGCAAGAATGCCGAAGCGGTTTCCGAAATCCGGCGTGCGTTGCAACTCGAGCCAAAATCGGACGACGGCTACGTACGGTTGGGACGCGCTTACCTCCAGATGGGACAGCATGAAGCTGCATTGGGCGCCTTTCGAAAAGCGGTGGACCTGAATCCCTACTACTGGAGCAATCACGACCAACTGGGGCGAGCCTACTACCGCATCGGCCGGAACGAGGACGCGTTGCGAGAGTTCAAACGTGTCGCGGACCTTGATCCGACAAACGCCGCTGTACACAATCAGATGGGCATCATTTACGCGCGGCAAAGCCTGTGGGACAACGCAATCGCCGAATTCAAGAAGGCGATTCAGCTTCATCCGAGCCCCAATGCGTATACCAGTTTGGGCACCGCTTACTTCTATGCCGGCCGCCATACAGAGGCGATCTCGATGTTCGAGAAAGCGGTAGAGATGGACCCGAACGATCCGGTACTGGTCGGCAACCTGGCCGATGAATACCGCCAGGCGAAGTTAAAGGAAAAAGCGCAAGAGGCTTATGACCGGGCCATCCAACTCGCTTACCGGCAACTGCAAATCAACCCGCGAGATGCAAAAACGTTTGGGAGTCTGGCGCTCTATCATGCGCGAGAAGGAAAACTCACGGAGGCGTTGGAATTCATCCACCGCGCTCGAACCTACGACGCTTCAGACAATCAATTGATGTACGACGAGGCAGTTGTATACGCTTTGGCGGGACGTGCCCAGGATTCTCTAGCCGCCTTGCAAAAAGCGCTCGGAAATGGGTATTCCGTCGAAGAAGCGCGCTCGGACCCCGATCTGGCAAACGTGCGAGCGTTGCCGGGGTTTTCGGATCTCGTGAAAAAGCTCGCGCCACGCCGCGGCTCGCAGCCGCCAGCCCGCTGACCGAGGTCACATAACATTTTGACCGCCAAATCGACTTGTATACTGGACTGACCCATTCCAAAACATGGCGTCCGTTTTGAGGAGATTTCACATGTCTATTTCGAACGCTCGAGGGCTTTTCGCCTGTGTTGCTCTGCTGGCGGGCATTGCGCAAACCGCAGCCGCCGCTGACATTCTGATCGCCGACGCTAAATCGCAGCCGGAAAGTTTGACCGTGGCGCCGGGCGGCGTGCTGATCGTCGGCAGCGCCAGCACACCGTTCGTTTACAAGGTGGTTCCTGGCTCGGCCACCGTCGAGAAGTTTGTTGACGCCAGTGCCGAAGGCGCCGGCACCTTTTTCTTCGGCATGCTGGCGGATGCCTCCACCAACACCTTGTGGACATGTCAATTGACTCCGGTGCCCGGCACGACGCCGGTGCAGCGGCACACCGCGCTGAGGAGCTTCGACCTGGCTACGGGCGCGGCGAAGATCCGCTGGAACCTGCCAGGCGACAACAGTACGTGCAACGATTTCGCGATCGGACCGGACAAGGCGCTCTACATAACCGACACCGCCAACAGCAAAATCTATAGGCTGCCGGCCGGTGCTTCTACCGCCGAACTATTCCTGGAACATCGCGCGCTCTCTGGCATCGATGGCATTACGTTCTTGAACGGCACGCTCTATGTGAACAACGTGATCTCAAATAATCTCTACCGCATCCCGGTCGACGCCGCGGGCAAAGCGGGGCAGCCTGTCGATATCTGGATGGACCAGCCGGTCAAGGGGCCGGATGGCATGCGGGCCGCCAATGGCAAGCTCCTCGTCGCCGAAAATGGCGCCGGCAAAATTTCCGTCATCACCGTCAATGGCGATAAGGCGAGCGTCACCGTGATCAAAGAAGGGCTCAAAACACCGACCGCAGTCGAGCCTGCGGGTGACACGATCTGGATCGCCGAGCGCGGCGCCGGCAAGGCCGTGTCGATCCCGATGCCTAAATAATTCGCACTCTAGCCCAACTCCAACGGCCGGCCAGCCCAGCCAACAAAATGCCTAGCAAAAATAACGCGTTCGTTGCCGGCTCGGGGACCAATGTCGAAGCGTTGGCTACGGCGGCGAATTCGTTATCGGCGCCCCAGCCGCCCGAGCCGTTCGGATCCGGATTGGTCTGCCCGTTCACGAAATCGTTCAGATTGATCGTAAAAAATTCGTGGTTAGCAATTCCGCCCAAGCTTGTAGGATTCGAGACACCGAGACTAAACAGCGCGTTTGTCCCTCCCGGCAACACGTTGACGATCGAGAACTGACAGGACGAAAAGAATGGCGCCGGGATGCAAGTGATCGGCGAATTTATCGGTAGCGTGACCAGAAAATTCAGGCTGGTCCACAGCTCTCCGCTCTCGTTGACGAATGCCAGAACTCCGCCGCCGGCCTGGTTCGTACCAAAAGTGAAGAAGTTGCTTGTGATGGGGGTTCCACTGACAGGATCGCCCATCTGAAAGACCGGATCAATCGGCTCGGCTTGGATCGCCGCCCCAGTGATACAAGCAGAAATAATGATGATAGAGAGCGACTTGAGCATTTACCGTATCCTTAACAAAAGTGCGCCCGGGTTAGAATTTCCGCCGGGGTCCTTATTGTAGAACGGTAAAGCGATTCCGCATAGCTCCACGGAGTCACAGGGGTACTTGTGGAAGATTCTTACGGGTACGGACTCCAGGTGCCATCGCTCTGGCGGCGCTCTTTCTCTTCCTTCTTTTCTTTGTCCTTGTCGGCGGCGGACTTGCCGCCTTTGAAGTAGAGATGCACGGTGACGCTGTGCGAAGAGGCGTCAGCCGTGTAGTCGGAATGAGTGTTGGCCAGATTGTCGAAAAGGCCTTGTTCTTGCACTTTCTTGAGAAAGAACTCCGGGTATTCCGGATTGAACGGATGGCCGGGCTTCTCGCCCCACAGTTTGGCGACGACGGGCTGAGTAGTCAGGTCGAGGCCTTGGATGTCGAGAGTCTGAAAATTGTAGGGCTCGCCTGGAATGATGTTATACGTCACGTTGACGACGCGCTTTTCGTCTTCGGGCTCGGACTGCGCGGTGAGGGTGGCATCCAGCAGACCGCGCATTCGCATGCGGTGCGCCAAATTGATGCGGAACTCGTCGACTTTTCCGGAATCGAAGGTCTGGCCCGGCTTGAACGTCATGTTCGAGCGGATCTCCTCTTCTTCGACACCCTTGCCGCGGAAGCGTACGGAGCCAAACTTGAACAGCGGGCCGTCTTTGATTTCGACTTTGACGATCACGCCCTGGTTCGATTTCGCCGGTTCGGTTTCGACCTTGGGGAAGGACACGGCGGCGTAACCTTTAGCCGCGTAGACCGGCTTGATGGCGCCTTCGAGAATGGCTTTCAGGCGCGCATCGGAGAGCGGTACGCCGATGGCTACCTGGTTGACGGCGCGCAAAATGGTTCCCGTATCGATCGCCTGGTTTCCGGTTACTATAACTTGCGAAATCGTCGGGGCGGGAGCGTCGGGAGTGAAGAGAACGATCAGTTGCTGCGGATCGTCGTTCGAAATATGCGCGCGCACCTTGGCGTTAGGCGTGGTCTGTGCAACGAAGGTTTGAACGGCCTCGGTATAGCGGCGGAGCACGCCATCAGTTCCGGGAATGCGCTCGGAATACAGATCGATGTGTGTTTTCAGATAATTGCTGATCGCGTCGGCAGCGACGCCGAGGCGCTCGAAACGCATGGGGAAAAGCTGCTCGTTCTCAGAGAGCTCGAACGTAACGTCGTATTGAGGCGGATTGCCGGTGGTGCGATATTGATTGGCGACGTTGGTGAATAGTTCGGTC
>Ga0193753_10001774_pt1 | contig 18055 bp, 19 predicted proteins | sample H1c2metaG_FD_144925 | JGI IMG/M metagenome (GOLD analysis project Ga0193753, IMG submission 144925) | Soil microbial communities from a riparian zone of the East river system, Colorado, United States - H1c2 | ecosystem: Environmental > Terrestrial > Soil > Riparian zone | place: USA: East...
CACGTCGGTGTATCTTTCGAGCGTACAGGCGATGTCACAGCAGTCGCCGCTCTCGACCAGCCTGAATGTATCGAATGGACCTGACTGCACGCTCACTCTGGCCGATGGCTTTCACAACTGTGCGGGGACCACTTCGAACACGTTTGCCATGGACCCGAACTTTCGCGTAGGGTTTGCGCAGAACTGGCGGCTTTCGGTGCAACAGGATCTACGGGGATCGATCGTGATGACCGCGTCGTATCTCGGCACCAAGGGCACGCGCGGGCCCCAGGAGTTTCTGCCAAATACGTATGCCCCGGGCGCGACGGTGTACTGCGCAACTTGTCCGCGCGGATTTACGTATCGCACATCAAATGGGAACTCGATTCGCCATGCGTTCGATCTTCAGTTGCGGAGCAGGCTGCGCGGGGGTCTGACCGCTATGCTCAGCTACGAGTATGCGAAGTCGATCGATAACGATTCAATGCTGGGAGGAGCGGGATACGCTACCTCGACCACCTCTTCTTCTTCTTCCTCGTCGGGATCGTCAGAGTCGTCCGGTGGGTTGACGGCCTCGGCGAGCGCTCCAGCCGCAGAAACGATCGCGCAGAACTGGCTCGATCTGCGGGCGGATCGCAGTCGCTCAAGCTTCGATGAGAGGCACTTATTGAAGTTCAGCTTTCAATATACGACGGGTATGGGGCTGCACGGAGGCAGCTTCTTCAACGGCTGGCGCGGTACGATGTTGAAAGAGTGGACGATCTCCTCGCTGCTGACAGCAGGGACGGGATTGCCGCAGACGCCGATCTTCTTGACGGCGGTACCGGGTACCGGGGTGACGGGGACGATCCGGCCGGACCTTACGGGCGCCAATATCTATGCGGCGAGTGAGGGCTATCATCTCAACTCGGCGGCGTTCACCGCGCCTGCGGCGGGACTGTGGGGCAATGCGGGGCGCTATTCGATTGAAGGTCCGGGATCGCTGACGCTCGACTCTTCATTGGCGCGGACCTTCAGGCTGCGAGATCCGTTAAGTTTCGATATGCGTGTGGATGCGACGAACATTCTGAACCACGTGGTGTATACCGGGTGGAATGCCACGATCAACAGTACGACCTTCGGTCTGCCCATCAACACGCAGGCGATGCGAAGCCTGCAGATCAGCGGGAGGCTGCGATTCTAATGATGACGCGGCTCTCCATTGCGTGCGCGCTTGTGGCAACTGCTGCCATTGCTTCATTTGCCGGTGCACAACAGATTGGAACGAACGAAACGCAGGGCAAGGAAACTACGTATACGCTCAGCGTAAAGTCGCAGCTGGTAACAGAGAGCGTGATCGTCAAGGACAAGCAGGGGAAGTTCGTCTCGGGCCTCACGGCGGACGACTTTGCTGTGACGGAGGATGGAACGCCGCAGACGATCCGTGTCTTCGAGCGCGAGTCGCTACCTGTGGATGCAGCGCCGCTGTCGGTGACGCCCGAAGACGAGGAAAGCGTTCGCGTTTACAAGCGCCTGGGCCGTACGACATACGCACCAGAAGACAAGGGAAGGAACTATAAGGACCGGCGTCTGCTGGCGTTCTACTTTGACATGACGGCGATGCATCCGGATGACCAGGTGCATGCGCTGCAGGCGGCGGAGAAGTTTGTGCGTACGCAGATGACTGAGGTGGACATGGTGTCAATCCTGCGCTATCAGGGCGGGGCAGTCGATGTGCTGCTCGACTTCAGTGCAGACCGCAACAAAATCCTTAGCATCCTCGAAACGATGGTCGTGGGAGAAGGACAGGGCTCGGCGGAGGGCATGGACGACAGCAGCAGCGCGGACGCGGGCGCGGCGTTCGGGCAGGACTCGAGCGAGTTTAACATCTTCAACACGGACCGGCAGCTCTCGGCGCTGCAGACGACGGCGCACATGCTGGAGCAAATCAACGAGAAGAAGAGCCTGCTGTATTTCTCAAGCGGGCTGCGGCTGAACGGGAATGATAACCAGGCGCAGCTGCATGCGACGGTGGATGCAGCGGTGAAGGCTGGCCTGTCGTTCTGGCCGATCGATGCGCGGGGGCTGGAAGCGCAGCCTCCGCTGGGCGACGCAACACAGGGATCGTCGGGCAACTCGGGCATGTACAACGGGGCGGCGGCGCAGGCGACCAATGATCGTCTGCAGCAGTCGCAAGACACGTTGTACTCGCTAGCGGCGGATACGGGCGGGAAAGCTTTCTTCGACAACAATGATCTTACAGCGGGCATCGCTCGGGCTCAGCGGGCGATTTCGGACTACTACCTGATCGGGTATTACACGACAAACACGGCGCAGAACGGACATTTCCGCCGCATCAAGATCACCGTTGCGGAGAAGCTGAATGCCAGCCTTGACTATCGGCAGGGGTATTACGCGAACAAAGAGTTCGGTAAGTTCAACGGCGCAGAGAAGGAACGGCAGCTGGAAGACGCGCTGATGCTGGGCGATCCCATTACGGACCTGACGATTGCGATGGAGGTGAACTACTTCCAGCTGAATCACGCGGAGTACTTTGTGCCGGTAACGGTGAAGATTCCTGGGCGAGAGCTAGCGCTGGCCAAACGCTTCGGCAATGAGCATACGGTGATCGATTTCGTGTGCGAGATTAAGGACGAGATGGGGTTAACGGTTTCGAACCTACGCGACAACGTGGATGTAAAGCTGAATGATGCCTCGGTGACGGAGTTGGCGAGACGGCCCATCGAATACAGTACGGGCTTCACGCTGCTGCCGGGGCGATACACGATCAAGTTTCTGGCGCGTGATGATGAGACGGGACGAATGGGAACGTACCAGACGGTCTTCATCATCCCGAATCTCAACAAGGTGACCAGGCAGCTGCCGATCAGTTCGGTGGTGCTCAGCAGTCAGAGAGTGGACACGAAACAGGCGCTCTTCAACACGATGAAAGGGAAGGAGCAAGCGAAGAACGACGCCGCCAATCCACTAGTAAACGGCGCCGGAAAGCTCATTCCCAGTGTCACCCGTGTCTTCCGTTCTAGTCGCAATCTGGAAGTTTTCCTCCAGGTATACATAGGGAATGTCAAGGAAGAAATCGGCTCTGATCCGCTATCGGAAAAAACGAAAGCCAGCTCGGAAATTGTTGCTTTCGTTGGCTTCTATCGCGACGGCCAGAAGGTGATGGATAGTCAGGTGGTCAAGGCATCCGCCTCGTCCGACAACCGTCTAGGGGCAATCCCGATTAATCTAGAGATCGCCATGGGAAGACTGGAGCCCGGGGAATATCGCTGTCAGGTAACAGTGCTTGACCCTATCAGAAATCGTGCAGCGTTTTGGCAGGGGCCCATTGCCGTCGTCCCGTAAACCGAGATAAGACACAGTTTTGATCTGCCAAAAAATCCTACCAACAGAAGGTATGCGGTTCGGGTAGAAGAAGAGCAAGCGTGACATCGCTCTTCTGGTCGGCTGCGCTCTGCGCGGGCAAGACTTGCTTCATTAGAGAGCGAAAACATTCAATTCCGGGTGGTGGGATATGGAGCGGGGAAGCAATAGTTGTATTAATTCAATATCAGACTCAACGATACGGGTTTCCATTGCATCACAAGAGGCGTGTGCCAACGTCATCATCGAGGAGAATCAAATGTCTGAGCCCAAGAAATGTGAAAACTTTGCCTGTAGCTGTATTCCCGAAAAAGGACAGAGCTTTTGTAGTGCCCACTGTGAAGGAACAAAGGGGGCGACTGGAGTTGTCTGTGAATGCGGCATCCCTCATGCAAAGGCGACGCAACGATGGTTTAGCTAAAATGCGTCGAAGATCTTCAGTAAGGTAACCGAAGACTCGAGTGCGGTATCGTTCCAGCCGTGAAGGAAACCTTTCACATCTATTGATTGAGGAGTCCGAAGATGCCTTTGATTCTTGTGTTGATCGTTCTGCTACTTCTCGTTGGCGGCGGTGGATATTACATGGGAATTGGGTACTACGGAGGAGGTGGCTTGAGCATAGTGCTCGGAATCGTCATCATCTACCTCCTCTTCGGGCGTAATAGATCCGCGCTCTAGCTTGAAGAGGGGGGCCTCTTAGGCGTGAATGTTGATCGCTATGCGGAGTTTGAATGAGCTGACCCTTGTGGAGAGTCTTAGCAAACTTCGAGAGATTTCTCCGGGCATAGACGCGGTGCCATTCGGTACGCGTCTCATTCGGTCACTCGCACAAGACAACGGTTGAAGTGAAAAGATACGGTGGTTTACTTCAATCCTGGAAGTGCTGAGACCGGTTTTCACTGTCGGTAACTGTGGGGTTTTCATCAATTAGTGATGGGATCAAACTTGAAGGCACTCTGCGGTATCGCGAGGTCGAAGATGAGGTTGAGGGCCCCAGAAAACGCCAGTATTTTGAAACTTCCCTTAAACCATTCCGTATAGTTCGAGATATGCGTCCTTTCTTCCTGTTCGCTTTGCTCCTTTCTTCCTCCTGGGTGACACGTGCCCAAGATCTGGCTGTTGTCGGCGCGAAGGTTTACGCCTCACCGACGGCCGCACCGGTCGATAACGCCACGATCGTCATCCGTGCGGGAAAGATCGTGGCAGTCGGCAAACATGTTTCCGTTCCAGCAGGGGTGAAGACGCTGCCGTGCGCGGACTGCGTTGTGTTCGCCGGCTTCTGGAATACGCATGTCCACTTCATGGAAGCGAAGTGGATGGGCGCCTCGAGCCAACCTGCCGATAAACTCACGCGACAGGTGCAGGAGATGGTCACGCTTTCCGGCTTTACTACCGTCGTCGATACTGCTTCGTTCCCGGATATCACCATCTCTCTGCGCCGTCGTATCGAATCCGGCGAGGTGCTGGGGCCTCGCATCTATACCGCAGGAGTGGGACTCTTTCCGCCTAATGCGCTTCCGTACTATGTCAAAGGACTGTCGCCGGAACTCCTGGCTCAGCTCCCCCAGCCCGGCACCCCAGCCGAAGCTACAGAGGACGTCCGTAAGAACATCGCGGCGGGTTCGGATATTGTTAAGCTTTTTACGGGTTCGATCGTTGGACCCGAACACATCGTCCCCATGCCGGTTGATATCGCTACCGCGGCCGTCGCTGCGGGTCATAGACATGGTCAGCTTGTCTTCGCCCACACTACGAATCTGGAAGGAACACGCGTTGCCATGCAGAGCGGAGTCGACGTGCTAGCGCATGCACCGGAGGTTGTCGAAGAGATCGACGACAACCTTCTTCATCAGATGGTCGCTCTGCATATGTCGATGATTCCGACGCTGAAGCTGTTCTCCAGGGATTCGAACATAGCCGACATACGGGCGGAGGTCTTCAAGTTTCATCAGTTCGGAGGTGTGCTGATGTTTGGCACCGATACGGGCTTTCTCCAGGACTACGACGTGAAGGAGGAGTATCACCAACTCGCGCTGGCTGGATTCTCCTATCACGACGTGCTCGCGATGCTGACGACAGCTCCGGCGCAGCGGTTTCATGTTGAGGATCAGGACGGTAGTATCGCCGTCGGAAAGAGGGGCGATCTGACGGTGCTGTCTGCCGATCCCGCTTCCGATCCGCTGGCTTTCGCAAAGGTCCGCTATGCCATTCGTGGAGGCAAAGTGATTGCCAGTGCGGCGGCGGATGCGAGCGGGACGTAGGTCGCTCGCCGGACTTCCTTTGTCCTTGAAATGTAGCGTTTCAGTCTGACTGAACGGAAGCCCCATGCGGAACCAATAAGAAGCAAACAGCCGGGATGCGATTAATTGCCCCCGTCTCCCTTCTATCAGGCGAGTTTTCCAATTCCCCCTGCCTTGGCCAATGCAGAGGCAGGATCGGGAAGGTGGGCGCTTGTCTCGCGCACAGTGATCTTGTCCTTCTGTTGGCGCTGCAATTGCTTAGGGCTTACGTATATCGCTTCGGGTTTTTCAGGATTATTCCCATACTGTTTATTCAGCCTCGTAAGTCGGCAGAAAGTTTGGAATCAGTTTCTATTGTCGAATGTGATGAGTAGCCCGAGTGCGTGGTTGCTCCAAATTTGACTCGACTATTGAGGAAGCGATTCGGCGGCGGCGCTCGTTTCTTGCGCATTAAGGACTGTGCAGGTCGATGCATCAGGATCGGTTATGCGGCCTGGTCGACCTGGAGGCCGGCGTCCCCGGCCTCCTCTTCATCTTTCGCGGCTCCCCCTTCAATCCGCTCGATGATCTGGCGTGCTGTCGCGCTGATCGTCTGCATGGTGGCGCTCAACATTTCGCCGGTGATGCCATAGCTGGCAAGGTAGAACTGACTTCCGGGCTGCATTCCGTAGTGGGTCAGGACGGCAAAGGCTACGGCCTCAGCCTCAGGCTCCCGCTGCTGCTTGCCCTGGCCGCGGTTGTTCTTGTGGAGTTGTTCGTGTGCCCACTCGTGCACGGCGGTTCCACACTTGGCCGAAATAGTTTGTTCCTGTTCTATCTCGATGGTTCCGCCTCGGCTCAACCCTTGTGCTCCCCCGGCGATCGTCTTATAAACAAGCTCAATGCCACAGGCACGGATCCCGGCCTCTATCTTCGGCAACAGGTCTTCGCCTCCGGTCGTCGCGTCATGGTCAGGTGCTCCGGGGAGCGGTTCGCCGTCGGTCTGCGCGATATCTTATCTCGTGATTTGCGCCCGGCACTGCCTGCCACGGTCAGCCGCACGGCGCGGATGTACTTCTCGATAGCAGTTCATAGATTCTTGGACTGCTATGCCTATTTACCTTGCGAAGCGAAGTTCGGATGAGAGCGACGCGTGTTTTCACGTCCGCGATAGCGACGGTAGATCGATTCCGTCATGCGATGAGTTTCTTTTTCAACTCAGGCTGCGCGACTGTTCTGTCTATACGCAGCGGGCGTATGCGATGGGGTTGGCGCACTTCTTCACCTGGCTCGGCGAGAACGGCGTGGAGCCGGCGCAGACAACCCGCCAGATCATAGGCCGATATATTGCAGCGTTCGGTCAGAGTCGGCCGCAAGGAGCCGTGGCCGCGCGATCCGCGGTGAAGACACGCAGTCCACGCACTGTAAATCACCGCACGCCTGACGCCGCGCCGTGCGGCTGACCGTGACAGGCCGTGCCGGGCGCAAATCACGAGATAATCTGTCAAAGACGGAAGCAACGCGGAAGCCTGCGATCCGGTTGGTTTTTCCGTCAGTTGAGCTCGATGGTTTTTCCGATGACGGAGGGTGAGCGACCGAAGAAGCGTGTCCAGAGGCTATCGCTGATGACGGCGACAGAGCCAGAGCCTGGCGCTTCATCGTCGGATGCCTGGATGGCGCGGCCGAGGGCGGATTGAAAGCCGAGTTGCCCGTAGAAATTTCCGGAGACAAGATTGCCAGTAACGATGTCGGCATGGCCGTCGAACGTGATGGTGAGGCGGCTGCCGCCGAGATCCTTGAAGGCAAAGAGATCGTCTAGTACATTAGCAGAAACTTCGTCCGGGTTTTGAGTGCAACAGTCCGGCATTGAGTGCAGTGATAGTGCAGTTAAGATCCCGGAAAAGGATTGAAAACAAACAAGCATTATTCCGGGAATTGAGTGCAGCGTGACAATAGCTTCGGGGGATGAGATCGGTAATTAGTTGGCACATTCTTGTTCGGATTATCTGGCACACGATCGTTCCTGGCGTACACGGCGTCAACTTGTGCCGATTACGCGGAACCGCATAAACACTGGCGATTTGCGAGCTTGTTGGACGTTGTGCGGCGCCGTGCAAAACTGTGAAAAACGGACCTAAAATCCGCTGACTCGCGAAATGAAGGGTATGGTTTTCCAACCATTTGGGATTCATGGTGTCTTGTAACGTGGTTCCTGAACGCATCTTTACGGGTTGACCAAACGGCGTGTCGCATTACTGATGGAATCCTGACAATTCCGATCAGTCGTTGAAGTAGAACCAACCCGCGGCGTCGAACCTCAGCATGCGACCACGGTTGCCACTTGGCATCAAGTGAGTCGCCGATTCGATCTTCGGGCAAATACTACTGAAAGCCCTTCTCCTAACTCAGGAAGTGCTCCTCGCTAGGCATTTCCCAAGTGGTCCGAGAAAGTGCGAAGACATCCGGGACTGAGAGGGGTATAAATGGGGGTACGATCACAAACAAATTCCATATCACTTTTAGATTCATAATCTGTGAATCCCTGGGGGGCAACCAAAATTCGCGCTGGTTGGACTTTCTCGCACTTCCCCGAACCTCTCTAAACATGGGTAGCTTATTAGCTTTCAATCATTTAGAGGAAAATAGCGTGCGAGTTGGTGCGCGTGCAGCCAAACTTTTATGTGGGGAATGATGTGAGGTACGATGAGCCAAAGTGTGGGGGAATGAAATAACCCGCTCTGGAGGGCTCCTTATGGGACTGACGATCAGGGATTAATTCGTCATTTCGGTCTGAGTAATGTCAGTCCCGAGCAGTTGTCGGAAGCTCAGACCATTACCGAGATAGTCTACATGCAGAATCTGTACAACGTGGCACACACCGAAACGATGATGGCTTCATCGATGACCTCGTCGGCCAAGGTATAGCTTATGTGCCGTTTTTCCCGCTCGGAGGGTTCAGTCCGTTACAGTCATCGACGCTCGACGCGGCAGCGTCCTCGTGTGCACCGTTAGTGGCGATCGGTGCGGCAATAATCGGGCCCGTTCAAGCGCTTGTGCGTACATAAACTCGCTGCTTAAAGGGGATTGAAGGGGCGTGCTGTTGAAAGAGATCAAAGTTTTCGTTCCGTGATAGTTCGAGCTTATGCGGATTTTGTTTACGGTGTGGAAAACTGTCGCAGGAGCGTTTCTGTACAGGTAGTTACGGCATCCAAATAGGTCGAGCGTCATCGAGCGTACGAGGGGTTTGCGTAGAGGCGATGCAACACGAGAGATTATCAATGATCCGGTGCAGTTCGCGAAAACGCGGGGCTGCGGTACGTCTCAGACACAAAGCCGGGATTGTCCGAAAGCGCTTTGGGGAGGGGCTTTCGCTATGTGGATGGGGATGGAGAGCCACACAATATCGGTTCGACGGATGTGAATGAATATCTGCGCGAGATGAGCACCGAGGAGTTTCACGGCGAAGGATTTTCGGACGTGGGAGGGTACGGTGGCCAGCGCGATGCTACGGGAGTTTGAGTCGTTCGAATCGGAAGCACAAGCGAAGAGGAATGTGGTCGAGGCAATCAAGGCAGTGGCGGAGAGGCTGGGAAATACGCACTCTCTGGAACTACGACTTCGTGAGCGGAAAGACGCATGACGGAAGGACGGTTCGGGAGAGCCTGCTGGCGTCCCGAGCGATGATGGAGCAGCGCAAAGGTGATCGAGGCGTTGGCCGATGTGATGGTCATGAAGGGTGTTCCGTAGCATATCCGTTCCGACAATGGCCCGGAGTTCGTCGCTAGGATTTGAGGAAATGGCTGGCCGAGACGGGCGCAAAGATGCTCTATATCGAACCCGGCTCTCCGTAAAATGGCGAAGGTTGGGCGTGCGCATCTGATCGAGTTGTCGCCGGAGAATCGTGAACTTGCTCTCCGCACTAGACGCTCAGCTGACCTTGATCGACGTCGAGGGAACCTGCCATCTCTTTGCGGTCTGATCAAACGCAGGGTTTTGCCATCGCCCGATTTGAAAACGAGCCTCACCTATGGCCTTTTAGCTATATCCGAAGTGGTTCCAAAAAGTGTGACGAAGTACGAGGGAAATCGAAGCATGAATGCCAATTTGGTGGGGTACATATAGGGTACGATCGCAAAATCGTCTATATATTTTATTTGTTTTAATGTCTTCGAATCCCCGGGGGTAACCAACGCATGTAATCGTGCTACTGCACCGAAATCTTCCGCAGATAATCAAAATTTCCCGAAGGCCCCGGCCGCACGCCCTCAATCCGCTGCGTGTGAACAACCTCGTTGTTTGGATACCAAAGCGGAATCCCTGGTAGATCTTCCGCCAGTATCTTTTGTACTTCGATATAAGCCGCACGTCGTCGCGCCTGATCGGTCTCTACAGCTGCCGCCATAAGCAAAGCATCCACCCGCGCATTCGAGTAGCGTCCTCGATTTCCCCCTTTTGGAGGAAATGCGCCGGATCCATAGGCATATCGAAAAATATCCGGATCCTCATTGCTCCCAATCCACCGCAACGCATACATCTGAAACGCGCCCTTCGTCACATCGGCATAAAACGTCCCAAATTCCGCTGATCGGATATCCAGCCGAATCCCGGCCGCTCTTAGTTGCTGCTGTAGCACCGCCGCCATCAGCCGAGTAGTCTCATCCGTACTCGTCTTCAACGTAATCCGCACTCTTACGCCGTCTTTGCCGACATGAAAGCCTGCCTCCTCCAGCAGTTTTTGTGCACGTGAAACATCATGCGGATACTGTGCCATCTCCGCATCTGTTGCAGCAGCCCAATGATCTGTAGGCAGCAGCGTATTCGCCAGCCTGGCTTGCCCGCGCCAGATCGCATTCACAATCGCCTGTCGGTCCATCGCATAAGCCACCGCCTGCCGCACCCTTTTGTCTTTCAATATCGGATCGTTCACATTGAAGTTCGCATAAACTACGGGCGAACCCGGCACGCTCACTATCTTCAGATTAGGCTCACTCTCAAGTGCATGAACCATATCGAGAGTAAGCACATTGCTTGCTAGATCAGCTGATCCCTTCTTCAACTCCAGCGCGCTCGTGATCGCATCTGGCACGACCGCAAACCGAACGCGCTTAACCTTTGCAGCGCCTGCCCAATAAGTTTCATTTCGTTCAACAATTACTTCCTTATCTTGTACCGCACTGACGAACCGGAACGGTCCGGTTCCCACCGGATGCATTCCAAAATCCTTACCTGCGCCTTTCGGCACCACGCCAAATAAACCATCGCTCAAATTGAATAGCAGTCCTGCATCCGGTCGTTTCATATGAACCACAACGGTCAGTCGATCCTTAGCCTCAGCTTTTTGCACCGAAGCAAAACTTCCACTCTTCGCTGTAACCAGTGACCCATCGATCAAACTCTCAATTGTGTAAGCAACATCGTCCGCTGTCAGCGCTCTTCCATCTTGAAACTGAACTCCATCCCGCAGATGAAATACCCATGTCAGGGCATCCGGCTGATCCCAGCTCGTAGCTAGCCAAGGCTGCAGATTGAAGTGCTCATCCTTCCTCACCAGAGCGTCGAAGATAACCCCACCCACCCGCTCGCTCTGCGCATCTGTCCCTACTCGCAGATCGATATTGTTAGGGCTACTCTCAATAATCATCACCACCGTGTTCGGATTCTTCACTTGCCTTCCACAGCCGATCATCTCCAGGAAAAGCACTATGAACAAACCGTAAGTTTGGCTGGTCCATCTTCGCCCGCTTTTGGCACTAAAATAGGCATTCACGAAGCGAAATGTCTTCTTTTTCCATCTAGCGAACCTCATCCGTAAGTGACCTTGCCCAATACCACCGGTCTCTTTGCGCCCGTGGCGGCCGGAACATTTCCCGCCAATCCAGACCACGTAAGCCAAGCCATCAGAGCAAACGCCACCCCCTCCTTAGCCTGAGAAGGAATTCCCAACTCCTCCATCAGTCGCACCTTTACCCCAAGAGGTTCCAAACTCTCCCGTAACATTCTCATCAGAGTCGTATTCTTGGCCCCACCTCCCGCCACTACATACTCAATCTTTGTAGCCAGTGGAGCCTTTTGCCCCAGATGTCCCCATACAAACCGCTGGTAAGCGTCCAATATCGAAGCCGACGTCAATGCGGTGGCTGTAGCAATCACATCTTCATCTCGACCCTTTCGCCCACCAGCTTTACGGCACATCGAGATAAACCGCGAAACAAACGCTTCACCAAACTGTTCCCGTCCACATGACTTCGGCGGCAGGGTAGAGAAGTAAGGATCCGCCAACACTTTCTCAATAACATCATTGAGCACTCTACCGGCCTGGGACACCACACCATTGCGATCAAATTCCCGCTCATAGAGCCGCTTCATGCAACCATCAATCACCATATTGCCCGGTCCGGTGTCGAATGCCATTACGTCATCCACCGCCACTCCTGCGGGGATCGCCGTCAAGTTCCCTATCCCTCCGAGATTCTGCAGCACTCGGCTCATCTTTTCGCTCCGGAACGCACAAAAATCCAGCATAGGAACCAGAGGAGCGCCCTGTCCACCAGCCGCCATATCTGCCGGTCGAAAATCGCTCACCACGGGGATCCGCAAACCCTCTGCAATTACGCTGGCCTCACCCATCTGCCAGGTACACCGCAACGGCTCACCGAGAAATTTCTCCGCAGCCCCTTGGTGATACATCGTCTGCCCATGACAACCTACCAACTTAACCTTTACTCCGAACTGCTCCTCCGCCTTTGCCACTGCATCTGCATAAACCTCCCCCAGCCTCCAATTAAGTCGCGCCAGATCCGCCACCGAAATGGCCTGCGCATCCATCGCCTCCAACACGGCCGCACGCAGCTCCTTCGGATAGGCAAACCCAGCATGTCCAAACAGCTTCACACGAGGCATTCCACCCTCACGCAAAGGCGGCGAGATCCGGCAAACTGCCACGTCCACCCCATCCGCCGAAGTTCCGCTCATGACGCCCGCAACCACAAGGCTCTTCGTCATCATCACCCTTTCAGCTCCCGCTGCAACTCCGCCAGCAGATTCAATGCATCCCGTGGTGTCAATCCATCCACATCCAACTCCGACAACCGATCCACAATCCGCTGCGACAGTGGTGTAAACATCGTCATCTGCATTTGCGGAACCAAAGCCGGTGAAGCCTCCCGCACCTGTTGTGTCTCTGCCCGTTCATGTACTTTTAGCACCTCACGCGCCCGCGCGATCACTGCCGCCGGCAATCCCGCCAACCTGGCTACTTCTATTCCATAACTTTTGCTTGCCGGTCCTGTTTCAACCGTATGCAAAAACACGATCCCAGTTGCCGATTCCTTTGCCGTCACTCGTAGATTTTTTAGCCGCTCTAACCTCTCCGCAAGCAGTGTTAGTTCGTGGTAGTGAGTCGCAAACAAAGTCCTCGCACCGATCCGGTCATGCAGATGCTCTACCGTAGCCCAAGCCAGACTTAATCCGTCATAAGTAGCCGTACCTCGTCCCATCTCATCCAGCAGCACCAACGACCGATTGGTCGCGGTATTCAAAATCGCCGCAGTCTCCGTCATTTCAACCATAAACGTCGATCGGCCTCGCGCTACATTATCGCTGGCACCGATCCGCGTATAAATCCTGTCCACCAAGCCGAGCCGCATTCGCTCCGCCGGCACGAAACAGCCGCACTGCGCCATTACTACCAGCAACGCAGCCATCCGTAGGTATGTACTCTTACCACCCATATTTGGCCCGGTAATCAGCATTACCGCCGGTCCTTTATCGGCATCGAGATGCGCCGAGTTCGGTACAAACCTCCCGCTGCCCGATTCTTCCATCCGCCGTTCCACCACGGGATGCCGCCCTTGTACAAACTCCAGTAGACCCGAGGTCTCAACACTCGGTTTCACCCATCCCCGCGATGCTGCCAGATGCCCAAAGCAAACCAGCATATCGATCTCGGCTACCCGCCGCGCTGTCTCCCTCATCCGTCCCGCGGCATCCAGCAGTTGCCGCTTCAACTCCGCAAACAGCCTCCGTTCAATCTCCCCGCTTCGTTCCTGAGCCGTCAAAATCTTCGTCTCATAGTCCTTCAACTCTGGCGTTGTAAACCGCTCCGCATTCACCAGAGTCTGTTTGCGCTCGTAGTCCGCTGGAACCGCCTTCGCATTCGCTTTCGTCACCTCGAGGTAGTAGCCGAATACATTATTGAATCGCACTTTCAAGCTGCCGATCCCGGTTCTCGTACGCTCTCGCTCCTCGATTGCTGCTAAAGCCTGTCTGCCACTCTTGCTCAGCTCCCGCAGTTCGTCCAATTCCGCATCTACACCTGCGCGAATTGTCCCACCATCCGCCAGCGATACCGGTGGCTCATCTGCAATCGTCCCCACGACCATCTCATGCTGGTCCTCGATCGCATCAAATCCACTTACTAACTCACGCCATCGGCCAGCCTCGAACGTTTTCGTCGCCTCTACTAATTCCGGGAGACATCCCAGCGTTCCCGCCAATGCCATCACCTCTCTTGGCCCCGCCGAATCAAGCGCTACCCGCCCCATCAGGCGCTCCAGGTCGAGTACACCATCCATCGATCGCCGCAACCTTTCTCGCCTTCTAAGGTCACCGGATGCCTCGCCCACCGCCTCCAGCCGAGCTTCAATCTCCGCCAGCGAATTCGAAGGTCGCAACAACGTAGCCCGCAGCAATCGCTTGCCCATGGGGGTACAGCAGGCATCCATCGTGTAGAACAACGTCGTCTGAACTGATTCCCCGGAAAATAGCGGTTCCACTAATTCCAGATTCCTTACACTCACCGCATCCAGCTCAAGACAAGAAGATCGCTCATAAAACCGCAGTCCATCCACATGCTCCAGGCCACCCTGCTTGGTCGCCCGCATGTAATGCAGCAACGCGCCTGCTGCCACCGCCGCCGTCTCATGTCCACCGAGTCCCATCCCATCAAGCGAGTGGACCTTAAAGTGATTCCGTAGTAAAGGCAGGCCATACTCCGCCGTAAATACCCACTCTTCGAACGCCGTCTTTGTCCGGATCCCATCCAACCCTGCAGCGGTCTCCTCTTCACCAGCAAGATTGACACCACCGAGCAATCCTTGCCCATACAACAACTCCACGGGCTTCACTCGTCCAAGTTCATCTACCAACTGCGACCATGCATTCCCGCCAGCAAATTCCGTAGCCCGAAACTCCCCCGTCGAAAGATCCACCAACGCGAGTCCACAGACCGATCCCAGCACGGCCACACTAGCCAGATAATTGCTCTGTTCCGCCCCAAGCATTGGATCAAGCGCGGTTCCGGGCGTGAGCACACGAGTTACCTCGCGCCGCACAATTGCCTTTGTCTGCTTCGGATCCTCCATCTGCTCACATAGGGCAATCTTGTACCCCTTGCGCAGCAGTCTCTGCAGATATCCCTCTGCCGCGTGGTACGGAACCCCGCACATCGGCACGGACTTCGTCTTGTCCCGTGACGTTAGCGTAAGCTGCAGTTCCCGCGAAGCCGTAACCGCATCCTCAAAAAACAGCTCGTAGAAATCTCCCAGCCGAAAGAACACCAAAGCATCCGGATGAGCATCCTTTGCCGCTCGATACTGCCGCATCACTGGCGTCAGCGTACTCTCACTTGTCATTTCGATTGCCATAAGCAGGAATCGCCAGAATACCGCACCACACTGCAGCTACGCTCCTTGGCTGAGTTGAGAAGACCTAGCGATCTATAGGAACGAGATCTCTACAATCACTGGAGGATTCTGATCGTAGTCGCTATACCGGACCCATGTTGGTCGAACTACGAAGTAGGCGATACCAGGCCAGCTCATGTGTGCCGCCCCATCTGGCCAGACGGTAAAATAGGCCTCTTGGTAACGCCTCAGTTCCGCTCCCTTCGGCTCCGTGGCGATTCCTTCATGCTGTACGGTCTTTTCTCCACCCCATCCTACGACAAATGAACACGATGGCCGTTCTACAAGATTTCGATATTTTCTCGAAGTACTCACCGTATCGAAGACAATCTCAAGCTCCGGGGTGACCGCGATCCCTACCAACGCGGACTGCGGAGTCCCGTTCAGCGATCGGCTCGATACGACTCCGTATCGATATCCAGCCATAAACGCATAGATGCTCGCCTTATCCATCGAGAACCTCCTGGAATCGCGAACTGACTATAGCGTACGCAGGCAACCCCTTATCGCCTGTCTTGCTCGCCAATAAACCGATATACTGAAGATTCGCCGCCACTAAGCGAACAAACACCATCGTATGTCACTCTTCTGGCTCAGAGTCGCGGTCTTTCTTTACGGTATAGCCGCGCTCGCTGTCTTGCCCGCCGCGCTCTACGAGCGGCCCCGCTGGCGCCACATCGCCATACCCGCTACCATCGCCGCGTTGCTGTTCCACTTCGTCTCGCTGTCCGAGATGCTCAACGCCGCCCACCACTCCCTCCCCGTCGATACCCACGAGACCCAGGCCCTCCTCGGCCTCATCCTCGCCGTCGCATTCGTCCTCGTCTACTGGCGCTATAAAACCGTCTCCCTCGGCATCTTTATCCTACCCATCTGCTTCCTCCTCGGCCTCGTCCCCGCCTTCCGCCCGGGCCAGGAGACGACGCCTTTCCCGCAGTTCCACACTGGCTGGATCTTCCTCCACATCGCTCTTTTGCTCGCCGCCTACGCCGCCCTGTTTCTCTCGCTGGTAGCCTCGCTCCTCTACCTCGTTCAGGAGCGTCGCCTCAAGCAGAAAGCCCCCACTCTCCCCTGGCTTCCCCCTCTCGAAACAACCGATCAGATCGCCCTCAAGACCCTCCTCTTCGGCCTCCCCTGCATGACCGCCGGCCTCCTCGTCGGTTCCCTCATCGCCCAGCAGACCATCGGTCCTACCTACTTCCTCGACCCCAAGGTCCTGCTCTCCTTCGCCATGTGGCTCGCCTACATCGGCATGATCTACATCCGCCGCCACTCCGGTCTTCGCGGACGTAAAGCCGTCTATCTCTCCAGCTTCGTCGTCCTCGTCGTCCTCGCCGTATGGGCCGCCAACCAGTTCTCCGTCGTTCACAGGTTCACCACGCCATGAGCCTGAAACACCAACTCGTCCTCCTCGGCATTAACCACAACACCGCGCCGATCGAGGTCCGCGAGCGCCTCGCCATCCCCGCAGGCCGCCTCGCCGACGCCACCCGCACTCTCCTCCACCAGCCCGGCATCCGCGAAGGTCTCATCCTCTCTACCTGCAATCGCGTCGAAATCGTCACCCTCCAGGACGAAGCCTCAGCCACCGAAAGCAGCAAAGCCAACCTGCTTCGCTTCCTCCACGAGTACTTTGCCGTTCCACCCCACACCCTCCAGCCCCACCTCTACGAGTTCCGCGAGCGCGAAGCCGTCCGTCATCTCTTCCGCGTCGCCAGTTCCCTCGACTCCATGGTTGTTGGTGAGCCCCAGATCCTCGGCCAGGTCAAAGAGTCCTACACCATAGCCCGCGAAGTAGGCGCCGTCTCCAGCCAGCTAGACACGCTCCTCCAGCGAGCCTTCACTGTAGCCAAAAAAGTCCGCTCCGAAACTCAGATCGGCTCCAGTTCCGTTTCCATCGCGTCCGTAGCCGTAGACCTGGCCCGTAAAATCTTCGGCTCGCTCCAGGGCAAAACCGTCCTCCTCGTAGGAGCTGGAAAGATGTCCGAGCTAGCCGCCCGCCATCTCATTCAGCAGGGCGCAGCTAATATCCTCGTATCCAATCGAACTCAGTCCCGCGCTGAAAAGATCGCAGCCGAATTCAACGGTACGGTCATCCCTTTCGACGACCTCTACGCCCAGGCCGACCGCGCCGACATCGTCATCACCTCCACCGGCGCGCCGCAAAAACTCTTCGGCCGTTCCCACGGCCAGCACTTCCTACACCGTCGTCGTAACCGCCCTATGTTCTTCATCGACATCGCCGTTCCCCGCGACGTCGACCCCGGCATGAACGACGTCGAAGGCTGCTTCGTCTACGACATCGACGACCTTCAGCAGGTCGCCGTCGCCAACCTCGCCGACCGCAGCCGTGAAGCCGCCGCAGCCGAGACCATCGTCAGCGACGAAGTCGAAAAATATCATCAACGCCTTCAGTCCCGCGACGCCGTCCCCGCCATCCTCGCGCTCCAGCAGAGCGCCGAGGCTATCCGCGAAGCCGAGCTGTCCCGCTCCGCCAAACGCCTCGCCGCTCTTACACCCGAGCAGCGCGAAGCAGTCGAAGCCCTGACCCGCTCCCTCACCGCCAAGCTCCTGCACCCGCAGCTAACCGCTCTCCGCGAATCCGCCCGCAAAAAAGACAACGACTAACCGCGACTATCGCCCCCTGGAAGCTTCCGTACTCTCAAACACAAGATGCTTCTCGAAGAAGGGAAGCACCTCTATATAGGGGTCCCTACACCAAACGTCAAAAATCGTACGCTAAGGAATTTGGATCACTCGTTTGAGGCTGCGAAGGGCCGTAGAGGCCTAAAGGCGCCTTTGCGGAGGCGT